>Ga0315298_1002086_pt1 | contig 35030 bp, 25 predicted proteins | sample WHS_1_MG_FD_203077 | JGI IMG/M metagenome (GOLD analysis project Ga0315298, IMG submission 203077) | Extremophilic microbial mat communities from Washburn Hot Springs, YNP, Wyoming, USA - WHS_1_MG | ecosystem: Environmental > Aquatic > Thermal springs > Hot (42-90C) | place: USA: Wyoming...
GCGCCAGATAGCTGAGGAAGGTGGTTTTGCCGGCGCCCGGGCTCCCGAGGATGACCAGCCGCCTACAGCGCGGCAGAAGCTCCTTCAGCTCCATGGAGAAGGGGCGCTCGCGCACCGGCAGGCGGCGTGCCTCTTCATCGTCATCGCCGGCGTTCAGCTCCTGCATGGGCCGCAGGGTGCTGAGCGGAATATAGATATCTTCCAGCTCCAACGAGAAGGGCTGGCTGGAACGGATGCCGCGCAGGTTGACCGCGGTGTAGTGCGCCAGCACGTGGTCAATATAGGCCTGGGTGGCGGTGTCGAGCTGGCGCTCGCGCTGGCGCGCGCTCTGCCACTCGTCGTGGGCAGTCACCACCCGCTGGAAGAAGCGCTCAGAGACCCAGGCGAAGGCTTTATTGAAGAGGGTGGCGAAGAAGAGCAGGAGCAGGCCGGCCAGAATCCCCCAGCCGCCGTACTTCTCCAGCCAGGTGAGCAGGTACTTGAAGGCATCACTGCCCGGCGGGAGGGGTATCTCTTCCCTGCCGGCCTGACAACCAGCCAGGTAAAGGGCGCAGGCAAGCAGTGCGCCGGCCTGACCGACCCACACTGCCCAGGGAGGAACACGTCTGTTCCATCGGGAGACAAGCTTCCGCACTGCCGGCCTCATCCCTTTCTGCGCCGCAGATGCGCAATCCCAAACATCCCCTTTGGGATATTTGGGATATCAGTTTGGGATATTCCGCTATAATTGTAACGGCGGCATATGTTATTGTCAAGCATTCCGGCGGCCGGCCCGGTGCGCATGGCCCCTTCTTAAGCTAAAATCTCACCCCTTACTTCAGGATGTAATAGGTGCCGCGCTTGTCGCCGATCTTCAGTAGAATGCCCCGCGCCACCAGGTCCGCCAGGTCCAGGCGGATGGTCTCCGCGGTGACGTCAGGGCAGAGCTGGCGGTACTCGCGGTTGGTGATGCGCCCGTGTTGGGCGACATAGTTCAGCGCCTTCAACTGGCGCTCGTTCATATCCTCTTCCCAGACGGGGATGGGAGCACGGTCGCGCCGGCTGTACAAGGTGACGGTGAAAGAGAAGGGCGTCTCCTGGAAAACGGGCGGCGGGTGGCCGGCGCGGGCCATCTCGGACATCATGCGGTCAATGCCGGTGCCCAGCTCCTCGATGTATCCCCAATAATACAAGCCGTTGACGATGCGCGGATTGCGCGAGAAGTGCTCATCCACGATGTTGTCCAGGGTGATGTAGCCGGGCAGGCCCCCAGGGCTGGTGATTTCCAGCAGGTCGTCATACATGTGGATCTCGATCTGCCGGCCGCGGATGCGGTAATCCCGGTGGGCCACCGCGTTGATGAACGCCTCGCGCACAGCGATCGGCGGGTAATTGCTGTGCTCCTGCCGCGCCAGCCCGTTGACCTCTTCGGTGGGATTCAGGTACTGCCACAGCAGTTCCCAGGTCTCTTGGATCAGGCGCGGCAGGGGACCGTCAATCTCCTCGCGCCGGCCGTACTGGTCCGACGCCCGCTGAGAGCCTGGTTCGCTCCGACTGCCCAGGAAGCGCACGAACTGCACGCCGGTCTTGGGCAGGAACACCTGGGGATGCCGGCCGAACAGGAGCATGCCGGCGACTGTGGGACGCATTTGCGCATCCAGCGCCCCAATCTCCACCAGCACCTGCTCCGGGGTCTCGGCAATGGCGCGCGGGGAGCGCTTCTTGCGTTTCTCCAGATATTCTTCGATGATGTCGGGATCGAGGTCATCCAATGTGGCGCCGGGCACAGGCTCCAGCTCGAACTCGCCGCGGCCTTTGCCGGAAGCCAGGTGCAGGATCTCCTCGCCGCCCAGGGGGCGGTTCAGCCGGCCGGAGCGGATGAGCACCCGGCCGTCGTCCAGGCTGTGCAGGTCCGGACTGCGCTGGACCTCCAGCAGGACCGGCAGGCCGTCCGGCGTCTCAGAGGGATGCCATTCGACCGGCACTGGCGGCCGACAGCGGCTCTGGGCGTTTTGCAGAGCCATCGCCACATCGTCCAGGAAGATGCCTTCCTCGCGTTCCCCGCTGGCGTCCATGCCGATGACGATGGTGCCGCCGTCGGCGTTGGCGAAGGCCACCAGCGTCTCTGCCAGGTAATTGACGTCCAGCCCCAGCAGGAATTCCATCATCTGTCCTGGACTGCGTTTCCAGAGCGGGTTGGGTAACATGAGGGGACCTCCTTCCGGCCGTCCATCATCGGATCGCCGGCGCTATTCTGCCGCCGCAGGCTGTGGGGCCGGCACTGCCTTCTCCTCCGCGACGATGCACGCCAACGCGGCGGCGCGATCCTCGCCGCGCAGTTGGATCAGCCGCACGCCGCGGGCGGCCCGCCCCTGGCGCGGCACGTCGCTGGCGTTCAGACGCAGTACCTGCCCCTCCTGAGAGCTGATGATGACGTCATCCGCCGGCCGCACGACCCGCACCGACACAATGCCGCCGTACTTGCCGGCATCCTTGAGGGCGATGACACCGCCTCCGCCCCGGCTGTGGACCGGGAACTCTGTCAGGGCAGTGCGCTTGCCGAAGCCGGCCGCGGTCAGCAGGAGCAGGTCGGCATCCGGCTCCACCACCTCGACGCCGGCGATCTGGTCGCCATCTGCCAGGCGCATGGCCGTCACACCGCGGGCGGTTCTTCCCATAGGCCGCACCTGCTCCTCGGGGAAGCGCAGGGCCTTACCCTCCCGCGTGACCAGGATGATCTCGCGCCGGCCGTCCGTCAGCCGCACCCATCCCAGCGCATCCCCATCCTCCAGGGACAGGGCGATGATGCCGCTGGGCCGGATGGAGAGGAACTCCGACAGCTCCACCCGTTTGATGCGTCCCTGCAGGGTGACCATCAGCAGGTACTGGTCACTGCCGGCGCTCCCGTTCCCATTGCCGCCATTCGGGATGGGCACCATGGCGGTCACGCGCTCGCCCTGATCCAGGTTGATGACATTGACCAAGGGGATACCGCGCGATTGGCGCGCGGCGTCGGGGATCTGGAAGACGCGCTCCTGGAAGACGCGGCCGCGGTCGGTGAAAAAGAGCATGGTGTCATGGGTGTTGGCGGCGACAAGCTGTTCGACGGCGTCCTCCTCGCGCGTGGTGATGCCGATGACGCCTTTGCCGCCGCGGCTCTGGGGGCGGAAGGTGCGCGCCGGCGCGCGCTTCACATACCCCCGCTGGGTCAGGGTGACGATGACATGCTCCTGGGGGACCAGGTCCTCCTCGGCCAGCTCCTCGCCCTCTTCCGCCACGATATGCGTGCGCCGGGCGTCGCCGTACTGGGCTTTCAGGTCCAGCAGTTCCTGCCGGATGACGCCCAGGATTTTGGCCGGGTGATCAAGCAGGTCCTGGTAATAGGCGATCTGGCGCTGAAGCTCCTGGTACTCGTCCTCGATTTTCTGGCGTTCGAGGGCCGCCAGCCGGCGCAGGGGCATATCCAGGATGGCTTGCGCCTGCACCTCCGTCAAATGGAAGCGGGTCATCAGCCCCTGGCGGGCTTCCTCGGCGTCGCGAGAGCCGCGAATCAGGGCGATGACGGCGTCCAGGTTGGCCAGGGCGATGCGCAGTCCCTCCAGGATATGGGCGCGTTCCTGGGCCTTGCGCAGGTCATAGCGCACGCGCCGCGTGACCACCTCGCGCCGGTGCTCGATATAAATGGTCAGGGCGCGCTTCAACGACAGCAGGCGCGGCTCGCCATCCACCAGCGCCAGCAACTGCACGCCGAAGGTGCTCTGGAGCGGCGAATACTTGAGAAGCTGGTTGAGCACCTGGCGGGGCTGGGCGCCGCGCTTCAGCTCCACGATGATGCGCATGCCGTGGCGGTCCGACTCATCGCGCAGGTCGGAGATGGCATCAATGCGGCCGCTGTGCACCAGCTCGGCGATGCGCTCCAGCAGGTTGGATTTGTTGAGCTGAAAGGGGATGGCGGTGATGACGATGCGGTAGCGTCCGCCGCCGGCCTCCTCAATCTGCGTCACCGCCCGCATGATGATGCGCCCCTTCCCCGTGGCATAGGCCGAGCGGATGCCCTCGCGCCCCAGGATCAACCCGCCGGTGGGGAAGTCCGGCCCAGGGATGAAGCGCATCAGGTCCTCGACGCCGATGGTGTCCAGGTCGTCATAGTGGTCGATGAGATAGACCAGGCCGTCCACAAGCTCGCTCAGATTGTGGGGCGGGATATTGGTGGCCATGCCGACGGCGATGCCCGAGGTGCCGTTGAGCAGGAGGTTCGGCAGGCGCGCCGGCAGAACCGTCGGTTCCTGGAGCGAGCCGTCGAAGTTGTCCACGAAGTCCACGGTCTCTTTGTCAATATCCGCCAGCATCTCGCGGGCGATGGGCGCCAGCCGCGCCTCGGTGTAGCGCATGGCCGCCGGGCTGTCGCCGTCGATGGAGCCAAAGTTGCCCTGGCCGTCCACCAGAGGGTAGCGCATGGAGAAGTCCTGGGCCATGCGCGCCATGGCATCGTACACCGCGCTGTCGCCGTGGGGGTGGTACTTGCCCAACACCTCGCCGACGATACGGGCGCTCTTGCGATAGGGCTTGTCCGGATACAGCCCCATATCATGCATGGCGTACAGGATGCGCCGATGGACGGGCTTCAGCCCATCGCGCGCATCGGGCAGGGCGCGCGCCACGATGACACTCATGGCGTAATCCAGGTACGCCCCGCGCATTTCCTCTTCGATATCCACTGGACGAATGGTTCCGATTTCCATGGCTCTCCGCAAATTCCACAAAGATGATAGAGACAGCAATATTATACCCGGAAAGGGGCCGCCGGCCTATTCCGAACTCGTCAGACGCGCGGGAGGGACGTTGCTCATGCCCGGATGGACACGGCGCGAGGGAAGCCTGCCGGCGCGAGAACGGCTGGGGGACGAAGGGCTAGCACCACTCGATGGAGTAGTCGAGCACTTCCACGTCGGGCCGGTTCAGCATCACCCACTGTACGGCGCGCTCTAACAGGCCGTGGGCGTAATCCCGGTCGCTCGAGACGCAGACCATGCCGATGACAGCTTCCTGCCAGGCGTCCTGCGCCCCTACCTCCGCCACCGAGAGATTGAACTCATGGTGCAGGCGCGCCACGATAGATTTGACCACACTGCGCTTGCCCTTGAGCGAACCGTTGCCGGGCAGGCGCAGTACCATGGTGCAGGCGGCGATTATCATGCTCATAGCTGATTATCGCTGTGCGTTCCACTCCGGGTTGGCATAGCGCAGGCGCCGGCCTTCCTCGGCCCATTCCCGCTCCTGCGGCGTCAGCTCGCCGGCGACCAGCTCCAGGTTCAGCGCCTGGGCAAAGCCCTGCGCCATCGCCCGGGCCGCTTCCTCGAACTCCACGCGTCTGCCCAACGCCGTTTCCAGGGTGGCGGCCCGCTGGGCCAGCTTGCGCCGCAGGGCTTCCCGCTCCGCATCCGAATCCAGGCGCAGATAATCCACCAACCGGGTGATGTCCCCGTAGAGGGGCAGGGTGCCGTGCTGAAGCAGGACCCCCTGCCGGCGCACCTGCGCACTGCCCACCAGCTTCTTGCCGTCCACCGTCACCTCGTAATGGGAGGGGACGTCGAAGCAGGCGGAACTGAACCCGTTCGTGTTTTCGTTCCGCTGGTACTCCGCCTGAATGGCGGGGACGCCGAGCAGGGAAAGGCCGGCCACCAGGCCGCGGCTGAGCCGGCGGTAGGATTCCACCACCCCGCCGGCAGCGCGCGGGTCGTCCAACCGCGTCACCACGCTGTAGGTCAGCTCGTCCACATGCAGGATGGCGCGTCCGCCGGTGGGCCGGCGCACCCAATCCACGCCGGCGCCGGCACAGCGCGCCAGGTCAATCTCTTTTTCCAGCGACTGGGAGTAGCCGATGGAGACGCAGGGCGGTTCCCAGCCGTAGAAGCGCAGGGTGGAGGGGGCAAGGCCTTCGAGGACGCCGCGCATAATGGCCTCATCAATGGCCATATTGGTGGCGCCGTCGGCAAAGCCGGTGATCAGCAGGCGCCAGCGCGCCGGCGGGTATGCCTCCATATCTTCGTACCGTTCCATATCACCCATGGTCTGCGATGCCACACTGCCTTTGCGGGATCAGCGGATGACTTCCTGACCGCCCATGTACGGGCGCAGGACCTCCGGTATCACGATGGAGCCGTCGGCCTGCTGGTAATTCTCCATGACGGCGATCATAACGCGCGGCAGGGCCAGGCCGGAGCCGTTCAGCGTATGCACGTAGCGCGGCTTTTTGCCCGGCGCCGGCCGATAGCGGATGTTGGCCCGCCGCGCCTGAAAATCCCCGAAGAGCGAGCAGGAGCTGACCTCCAGCCATTCCTGCGAGCCGGGCGCCCACATCTCAATATCATATTTGATGGAGGCGGTGAAGCTCAGGTCGCCGGTGCACATCTGCACCACGCGGTGCGGGATGCCCAGCCCGCGGCATACATCCTCAGCATTGTCAATCAGCTTGAACAGCTCTTCCTCCGAGGTCTCCGGCTCGACGATCTTGACCATTTCCACCTTATCGAACTGGTGGACGCGCTTGATGCCGCGCACATCGCGGCCGGCCGACATCTTCTCCCGGCGGAAGCAGGCGGAGTAGGAGACCAGGTTGATGGGCAGGGCCTCCGCCGGCAGGATCTCATCCCGGAACAAATTGGTCACCGAGACCTCCGCCGTCGGGATAAGCCACAGGTCATCCTCGGCGTCAAAGTACAGGTTCTCGGCAAACTTGGGGAGCTGGCCGGTGCCGATCAGGCATTCCCGCCGTACCAGGTACGGCGCCAGCACTTCGGTATAGCCGTGCTTCTGCACGTGCAGGTCAATCATCCAGGCCACCAGGGCGCGGTGCAGGCGTGCGCCGGCGCCTTTGAGCACGTAGAAGCGGGTGCCGGATATCTTCACCGCCCGCTCGAAGTCGATGATGTCGAGCGTCACGCCCAGCTCCCAATGCGGGAGCGGCTCAAAATCGAACTGACGGAAGGTCCCCTCCTGCCGCACGACGATGTTCTCGCTCTCGTCCTTGCCCTCCGGCACGGAGGGATGGGGCATATTGGGAACTTCCAGGAGGAGCTGTTCCAGGCGGGCTTCCACCTGCCGCAGTTCCTCTTCGAGGGCGTCGATCTGATCACCGACCTGGCGCATCTCGGCGATGAGGGCCTGCCGGCCGGCTTCGTGGTGCATCTTGCCGATCTCTTTGGAAACGGCGTTGCGGCGGGCGCGCAGGTTTTCGACTTCCTGCAGGAGCTGGCGCCGGCGGGCGTCCAGTTCCAGGATCTCGTCAATGGGGGCGTCCAGGTGCAGTTTGCGGAGTCCCTCCCGCACCTCGTCCGTGTGTTCCCGGATGTAATTGAGGTCCAGCATGTGCGCATCTCCCTTCCGGGCCGGCCGCTCATATAAAACGGGCTTGCACCCCTTTCGCTGATGAAAGGTGGAGAAGCCCGCCGCGGCTGTGCCGCCCAACTCTCAGCTCATCATTATTGCGAATTATAGCATGCCGGCGGGAAAGTGTCAACGCGGAGAGACGCTTGCGCCGGCGGGCCGCCATCTTCTACGCCGCGGCGCGGTTGAAATGCACGGCCAAATCGGGTATAATGAAGGCAACGCAGAAGATGACGGAGCGGAACGCATCCAGGAGCGGGAATATGTCCACCCTCTCGTTCGGCGAGCGGCTAGTGTTTCTGGTACAGGAGATGGGCCTTTCGGAACAAGAGGTCCTGAGCATGGCGCTGGACGCCGGCGTGCAGGAGCTGTTCCGCCAAAAGGTTTCCAAGAAGTACATGGCCGGCGCCATCTCGCGCCAGCAGGCCGAGGAGTGGCTCGGCCCGCGTGAGGTGGCACGCCTGGACTGCCTGATGCGCCAATGCGCCTGCCAGGATGCGGAGGATTTCCTGGACATGGTGTGCGGCCTGTCGTGAGCGGTACCGCGCATAAAAAAGCCCCTGGCCGAACGGCCAGGGGCTGACTCACTTCGATAGAGGTTTATGATTTCGACTGCGCGCAGGTGGCGCAGAAGCGGGTCGTGGGCAGGAGGTCCAGGCGCTCCCACTCGATTTTGCCCCCGCACTTCTCACAAATCCCGTACCGTCCTTCATCCAGCCGGCGCAGGGCGTCCTCAATCTCCTCGAGTTTATCCTGTGCCTGCTGGCGCAGTGCCAGGTTGAACTCCCACTGGTAGACGGCTGGGTCGCCGGCGCCCAGGCTGTAGTCCGGCTTCACCTCCAGCCGGCGGTCCAGCTCCGCAATCTCTTCCAAGACCTGCTGACGCTCTGTCTCGAGACGTTCACGCATGGCCTGTAAATCCAGCATGATTCATTCACTCCTGACAACTGGCGCACGCAACACGGACAGGCGCTACGGAAGCCGATACAGCTCACCGCGTTATTGGGCAAGGGGCAGGTCAGTCAGGGTGTCTCATCGGATGTGGGTTCGTTCGCCTCGGCCGCCGGGTCAGCGGAAACCAGCGCTTCAACCCCGTGATAAGAAGCGGCCCACTGGCTCCATTCCTCTTCCGAGACCTGGCGGAGGCTCAGCCCGATGCGCCGGCGTTCCGGCTCCACCCGGATCACCCGCAGGAGCAGTAGGTCACCTTCTTTCACCAGATCGCGCGGGCGCTGAGGCTCGATATCCGCCAGCTCCGAGCGGTGGATCAACCCTTCGACGCCCTCTTCCAGCTTGACGAACACGCCGAAATCGGTGACCCGGGTGACGACCCCTTCCACGAGCTGGTCAACGTGATACTTTTCGGGAACCTGGGACCACGGTTCGGGGATCAGCCGCTTCAGGCTCAGCCCGATGCGGCCGCTGGCGCGGTCCACGTTCAGGACGTACACGTCGATCTCGTCACCGACTTTGAGCACATCGCGCGGATGCTCCACCCGCTCCCAGGAAAGCTCGGAGACATGGATCAGCCCGTCAACGCCGCCGAGGTCAACGAAGGCGCCGAAGTCGCGCAGACTGCTGACGATGCCGTGCCGCACCTCGCCCTCCTGGATCTCTTCCAGCAGGCGTTGGCGCTGGCGCTCTTTCCATTCGAACCAGGCGGCGCGGTGGGAGAAGATGAGGCGCCGGCGCCGGCGGTCCACTTCCACGATCTTGAGCGGCAGGGTCTCGCCGACGAGTTTGGCCAGGCGAGCCGTGCGGGCATCGCCGGTCAGGCGGCGCGGGAATCCGACGAGCTGAGAGGCCGGCAGGAAACCGCGGATGCGGCCGAACGGCACTACCAGGCCGCCCTGGTTGTACCCGGTGACCTTCCCTTCCCACAGCTCCTCTTTCTCCATCATCTGCTGAGCCCGCAGCCAGTCCGTTTCCGCCTGGGCGCGGTGCACCGAGAGGATGAGGTTGCCGTCTTGGTCGCTGGTGCGCAGGACGTAAACGGGAATTTCATCGCCGACCTTGATGCTGGAGCGAGTCTTGGCGTCCAGCCGGTTGAGGTCCGCCGCCGGCACGATGCCCTCCCGCTTCAGCCCAACATCCACCAGCAGGCCCTCGGAAGCGACGGAGATCACCCGGCCGATGAGCACATCGCCGCGGCGCGGCTGTACCATGCCGTATTCTTCCTGCTGGAGGAGCTCCTCCATCGTGCTGAAATCTTCTTCCGCAGGCTCTTCAAGCCCTGGCCGCTTCAGTGGGGGGATAGCGGCTGGATCGAGGTCGAGGGAAGGATCCACGGCCTCCGCAACGCTTGTGATCATCTCGTCGTCCTGCACGCTGCTCTCTTCTTCTCCCTTCATGAGATTTCCTGTGGGGTTTGGGGTTTGGTCACCAGATTGCTGTGCCACGTTTCCCTGTGGGACTGCTTCTGCTGTGACGCCGGCTGTCACGGTTCGGTTCGGTTCCTCAGCTTCTGCGTCCGGCCCATCCGCTGGGAATCTCCAATCGACTCCCTCCTGCATGCCAACCTCCGTTAGAACAAAATCGCTCCGACGCGCTGTGCCCGCGGCACAGCGGCCCGAATAGGGATAACCTCATTATACACCATGAGCAAAGAAATTGTCAACCGATATGACCACCTGCGCCGGCCGTCGGGCCGGCACCCTATGGGCGGCAGACACCCCGGCGGTGATTTTCGCCGGCCGGCCATCGTCCGGCGCAAGAGCCGCTGTAATTTGCGGCCGGCGCCCTCCTGTGCTATACTGTCATTGCTATCCGACGGAGGATACTGTATCCAGTATATCCTCCGTCTTTGTATGTCTTCGATTTCATCGTCCAAGGGATATGCGCATGGCTGACCTCGTGCTGAAAGGGCTGTTGGTGTTGGTGATCGGGGCAGTCGCCGGCTGGATCAACGTCTTCGCCGGCGGCGGTTCCCTGCTGACCCTGCCCCTGCTCATCTTCCTGGGCCTGCCCACCGCCGTTGCCAACGGCACCAACCGCGTGGCGGTTACCGCACAGAACGTCTTCGCCGTGATGGGCTTCCGCAGTAAAGGCGTGTCGGACCTGCGCCTGAGCCTGCTCTTCTCTGTGCCGGCGGTCATCGGTTCCATCATCGGCGCCCGCATTGCCATAGACCTGCCCGATGCGCTCTTCCGGCGCGTGCTGGCCGTCGTAATGGTAGCCGTGCTGGTCATCGTCCTCTGGGACCCTGCCAAACGCATGAAGAAGGTGGATAAGACGTTGACCCCTTTGCGGGCGGTCGTCGCCGTAGTGGGCTTCTTCCTTATCGGAGTGTACGGGGGGTTCCTGCAGGCCGGCGTAGGCTTCCTTATCATCGCCTTCATCGTCTTCCTGACCGGCCTGGACCTGGTGCGCACCAATGCCCTCAAGGTTTTCATCATCGGTCTGCTCACCATTGTGGCGCTCATCATGTTTGCCATCGAGGGCAAGGTGGATTGGCCGCTGGGCATCGCGCTGGGAGTTGGCAACAGCTTGGGCGGGTGGTTCGGGAGCAGGTTTCAGGTGGAAAAGGGCGAGAAAGTGGTGCGCATCATGCTGGTCGTCGGCGTGCTGATCATGGCGCTCCAGCTTTCCGGGATCGTACACATCCCCGGGTGGAAATGAAAAAAAACGCTCCCGCAGGTATGCGACCTGCGGGAGCTGTATTTTCCCCAGCTACTGTCCCATCGCCTTACGCCAGTCCGTGTCGCGACCCCACTGCCGGCCCAGCTCTTCCGCCATCTCCCCGATCTTGCAGAACACCTCTTCCTCATCAAACGTCAGGATCTCCCAATCCCGCATTACCAGACGCCCTTCGATGATGACAGTGCGCACGTCGGATGGATGCAGGGCGTATACCAGGTGGGAATAGGGCTCGTACATGGGAATGAGGTTCGGCCGGCACAGGTCAATCATGACCACGTCGGCGCGCTTGCCGGCCTCCAGCGAACCCAACCGGTCATCCAGGCCGAAAGCCTTGGCCGCGCCGCGGGTGGCCATCCAGAACACCTGGCGCGCCGGCAGAACGGTCGGATCGCCGCTGGCGACCTTATGCAGCATAGCGGCAGTCCGCATATCCCCCCACAGGCTCAGGTCGTTATTACTGGCCGCGCCGTCGGTGCCGAACGCCACATTCACGCCGGCCTGCAGGAGCCGAGGCACGGGCGCCACCCCTGAGGCGAGCTTCATGTTGCTCTCGGGGCAGTGCACGATGCTGACGCCGCGCTCCGCCAGGAGCGCGATCTCCTCCTCCGTCAGGTGCACGCCGTGAGCGAAGATCACATGGGAATCGAGGATGCCCAGGGAATCCAGCAGGGCCACCGGCGGTTTGCCGGTCTGCCGGCGCACATCCTCGATCTCCTGCCGCGTCTCACAGCAGTGAATCAGCCAGGGCACGCCGAACTCATCCGCCAGCGCCTTGCTCCTCACCAGCAGGTCGGGCGAGCAGGCATAGGTAGAGTGAGGCTGGAGGATAGGGCGCACCAGGGGGTGGCCGGCCCAGCGCTCCAGGGAAGCGCGCACATAGGCCAGGCCCTCGGCCGGCGTCTTGGCGTTGGGCGAAGGGAACTCCACCAGCGCCTCGCCCAGCAGAGCGCGCATGCCGGCGTCGCTGGCGGCGCGGCCAATGTCGTCCTCGAAGAAATACATGTCCACGAACAGGGTCGTGCCGGCGCGAATCATCTCGTCAGCCGCCAGCAGGGTGCCCCAGTACACCATGTGGGGGTTCACGGTGCGCCCCTCGGCCGGCCAGATATATTCCTTCAGCCAGACATCCAGCGGTAAATCATCCGCCAGCCCGCGGTAGACGGTCATGGGCGCATGGGTATGGGCGTTGATAAGGCCCGGGATGAGCAGACAGCTATCGGCGCGCAGGGTTTCTGGGGCTTGAAAGCGCCGGCGGGCTTCCTCCTCCGTACCGACGTAGAGTAGCTCTCCGTGGCGTACAGCGATGCCGCCGTGGTGAATGATGGTGCCCTGGTCATCCATGGTCAGGATGGTGCCGCCAAGGATCAACATGTCGGCGTGTTCGTGCATATGCGGGACTCCTTGGAACGGATGCGGGTATCGTTCGTATGATGCGGGAGTATACCGGAAAGGGGGGACAAAGGCAATTATCTGGCACTAGAATAACAGTGCTCCAATTTGCCATTTATGCAAAACCGCAAACGGCCAATATTTGACGCCGGCGCACAAAAATGCTATAATTATATCGAGCATTCGACGAGAAGGTGTGCTCCCCTGTCCATTGCACGTCGCAAGGCGTATTGTTCAGAGCTTCTCAATGCACAGGTTTCTCAACCTACCTGACCTCTCAAATGAGTCGGAATCAGCAACGCAACGTGCAACAATCGGGACTGTTTCGACTGCCATGATGGATGTTGCGTAAACGGAGCCGCCCGCGGTAATGATGGGAAACATCCCACTGGTGTCGCAGGCCAACGGCCGGCATGATTGAACACCTCGATCTCCCTCTGTACAGCCGCCGGCGTTCCCAACCACACCTCCCATCTGGCAGACAGCCCATCGCCCAATGAGCACACCGCCATTCCATATCACCCAAAGGGAATCACCTATGGACATGCAGGATGAAATGCATTTGAATTACGAAAAAGAGGAAAACGTGATGGAGACCGAGCTGAACGACATGCCGGACACAGAAGCGGGCTACACCTACGAGCAGGAGAGCGCCGTGTCCGTCACCGCGCCAACAGGGCCGGCACCGGAAGAGCTACCGGTCATCGAAGGGGTCGAAACCGCCGAGACCACGGAGACCACGACCAGCCCAGAAGTCCCCCCCATCGTCGTGGAGGAGGTGCGGCTCACCATCGCCGAGCTGGAGCGCAAGACCCTCGACGAACTGCGCTCTCTGGCGCGCGAGATGGGCGTCACCGGCTACACGCGCCTGAAGAAGAACGACCTCATCATGCGCATCCTGGAGGCTCAGGCCGAACAGCGCGGCTACGTTTTCCGCGGCGGCGTGCTGGAGATCACCCCGGAGGGCATCGGTTTCCTGCGCGCCGACGGCCTGCTCCCCGGCCCCAACGACATTTACGTCTCCCAGTCGCAGATCCGCCGCTTCGGCCTGCGCACGGGGGATATGGTGGTGGGACAGGTGCGCCCGCCGAAGGAATCGGAGAAGTATTACGGCTTGCTGCGCGTGGAGGCGGTGAACGGCCTGGACCCGGAGGTGGCCAAGCGCCGGCCGCACTTCGAATCGCTCACCCCCATCTTCCCCAACCGCCAGTTCAAGCTGGAGACGACGCCGGATGTGCTGGCCACCCGCCTGATTGACCTGGTGGCACCCATCGGGCGCGGCCAGCGCGGGCTGATCGTCTCACCGCCCAAGGCCGGCAAGACCACCATCCTCAAGCAAATCGCCAACGGCATCTCCGCCAACTACGACGATGTCCACTTAATGGTGGTGCTCATCGGCGAACGCCCCGAGGAAGTCACCGACATGGACCGCTCCGTCGAGGCAGAAGTGTACTCCTCGACCTTCGACGACCCGGTCGAACAGCACGTCAAGGTGGCCGAGATGGCGCTCCATCGCGCCAAACGCCTGGTGGAATGCAAGAAGGATGTGGTCATCCTGTTGGACTCCATCACCCGCCTGGCGCGCGCCTACAACCTGACCGTCCCGCCCAGCGGCCGCACCCTGTCCGGCGGCCTGGACCCCGCCGCCCTTTACCCGCCCAAGCACTTCTTCGGCGCCGCCCGCAACCTGGAGGAAGGCGGAAGCCTGACCATCATCGCCACTTGTCTGGTGGACACCGGCTCGCGCATGGACGACATGATTTACGAGGAGTTCAAGGGCACCGGCAACATGGAACTGCACCTCAACCGCAAGCTGGCGGAGCGCCGCGTCTTCCCGGCCTTCGACATCGAGCGCTCCGGCACCCGGCGGGAGGAACTGCTCCTCGACCCGGACACCCTGGCCAAGGTCTGGACCATGCGCCGCATGCTGGCGGCCATCGGCGGCACCGAGGCGCTGGAGCCGCTGTTGGAGCGTCTGCGCCGCACGCGCAACAACCGGGAATTCCTGGCCACCCTGAACAAGGACGTGGTGTAGCCGGCGCTCTCCGGACGCCCCGGCAAAAGGCGGACACGCGTGTCCCCTCTCCGATTTCGCGGCCTGGATGACGAACCGCCCACGCCTTTCTGGCAGCGCTTCAGCACCCATATCCTGCTGGTAGCCATCATTTTGGCCGGCCTGTTCGCGGCACGGGACAAACTGCCGCGCTGGCCGGCCAACCCTCCTGTGCGCGCCGCCGCCACCCCCGCCGACGTGACTGCGCCAGCCTCAGAGCCCACCGCGACCCCGGCGCGGCCGGCGGATCTCCCACCCTGCCCGGCTGTGCTCGCCCGCGCCGCGGTGCCCCATACCATTATCCCGGAGCGGCCGCGCCTGGAGATCATCACCTACACCGTGCAGGCCGGCGACACCGTCTTCGGCCTGGCGGAGCGCTTCGGCATCTCGCCGGAGACCCTCCTGTGGGCCAACGGCGACCTGGAATACCACCCCGATGACCTGCGCATCGGCCAGGAGCTGATCATCCTGCCCGTCTCGGGGGTGTATCACGAGGTGAAAGCCGGCGACACCCTGGAAAAGCTGGCGGAGAAATACCAGGTCTCGCCGGAGTCCATCCGCAATTATCCGCTCAACCAGATCGGCGCCGGCGGAGAGCTGGTGGTCGGTCAGAAGCTCATCATCCCCGACGGCGTGAAACCCTATGTCCCGCGCCGGCTCCACCGCTTTGATGTGGCATTGCCGGCCAACGCCCTGAAGGGAAGCGGCGCCTTCATCTGGCCGGCGCAGGGCTATATCACCCAAGGATACTGGAGCCTGCATCGGGCGCTCGATATCGGCGCCGGCACCGGCGCACCGGTCTACGCCAGCGACTCCGGCTACGTGGTCTTCGCCGGCTGGGATGACACCGGCTACGGGAACCTGATCATCATCAATCACGGCAACGGCTTCGTCACCTATTACGCTCACCTGAGCAAAATCCTGGTCTCCGCCGGCACCTCCGTCCTGCGCGGGGCTAAGATCGGGCTGGTAGGCTCCACCGGCCGCTCCACGGGCAGTCACCTGCACTTCGAGATTTGGCAGCGCGATGTCCAGCGCAACCCTCTGGGCTTCCTGCCGTAGGAGTAAATAAAGCGGCCCGCCGGCTTCCCCGACGGGCCGCTTTAGCTGCTGTCTCTTATTCCCCCACGGTCAGGGCGATGATTTCGCTGGACGTGGTATTGCCGGCCAGGTCATACGCCACGGCCTGGAGCTGATGCGCCCCCGCTGTCGGCGCGCCCCAGCTCCACTCGAACGGAGCACTGGTCAGTGCGGCGGCGCGCGTCCCATCCAGCAGGATTTCCACCCGCCCAATGCCCAGGTTGTCGGAAGCCTCCAACTTCACCTGGAGCGGCTGTCCCGCCGGCACCCTGCTGTCCGGCGCCGGCGAAAGGATGCGCACGGCCGGCGCCGTATTATCAATACTGCACATCACGCTCGTTTCCGCGATCATACTGTTCCGCCCGATGACCTGCAGGCGCAGGGTGTACAGCCCGTCGGGCACCGTGGTGGTATCCCACTGGGCCAGGACACCCGCCGGCACCGGCGTCTCGCTCTCCACCAGGGTCAGCCACTCCGCCGGCTCTTCCCCGGCGCCGTACTCCAGCCGATAGCTCACGAACCCCTCGCCGGCCGCGCTCCCCTGCACCGACAGCAATCCGCCCACCACCGCCATCTGTGCCGGCCAGCGCAGTTCGGCAGACAGCGCCGGCGGCGTAGGTGCGGGGGTGGGGGTAAGCTCAGGGGTAGGCTCCAACGTCGGTTCCGGCGTGGGTGTTGGCGTCTCCAGGCCCTGGTTCTGCACCCACACATGGACGCGCGCTTCATACGCGTGGCCGGCGCTGTCGAGGGCGATAATCCGCAGGGAATAATCCATATCTTTCAGCGCCGTCGTGTCCCATACCGCCAGCATACCGCCGTCCACGGGCTGGTAGAATGGGCCGGCCACGTGCCCCCATCCGATGGGCGCCGGCCCTTCTCCATACTCCACGCGGAACTCCGCCAGGCCGGGCACCTGCACCACGCCGAAGATGGGCACCTGGCCGGCCACGGTCTGGCCGTCCTTCGGTTCGAAAATCGCCAGGTGTACCGGCCCCGTGTGGACGGAACAAGGCTCCGTCGGCGCGATGGGCCGGTTGTTGGCGCGTGCCCATTCCAGCGCCTCTGGCGGATACACCTCCATCGGCCGGCGCTCCACCAGCTCGGGCGGACAGAACTCCGTGGCGAGCTGGCCGGTGCTGGTGTCAATGGCAACCATCTGATGGAAGTCATGCTCCGGCCCGAGGGGACCTTGCCCCTCGGCGAAGATTTCGATGCGCCGCTGGGGGCAGGCCTCGCTGGGGATGGTGCCGGAATCGGCGCAAATCTCGATCTCCACGATGCCGGCCGGCCGCGGGAAGTCGCGCGCCGGCACGTTCGCCAGGGCGCGCTCCATGAAATCGTGCCAGATGGGGCCAGCGCCGGCCACACCGGAGACGTTCTGCATGGGGGTATTGTCGTTGTTGCCCACCCAGACGCCCACCGCCAGGTCGGGCGTGTAACCGATCGTCCAGTTGTCGCGAAAGTCGTTGGTAGTGCCGGTCTTGACCGCCGCCGGCCGGCTCAGCCGCAGGACGCTGTTCGGCCCGAAGGTGGGCTGGCGCGCGTCGTTATCCGCCAGTATGTGGGTGATGAGATAGGCGTGCTGTGGTGAGACGACCTGCTGTCCCGCCGGCGAGTAGGACTCCAGCACGCGGCCGTGAGCATCCTCGATGCGCAGGATGGTCGCCGGCGGCACGCGCACACCCCCGTTGGCCAGCACCGCATAGGCCGAGGTCAGCTCCAGCAGGGTAACTTCCCCACCGCCCAGGGTCAGGGAAAGGCCGTAGTCCTGCCGGTTCAGGGTGGTGATGCCCAGCCGGCGCGCCATGTCCAGCAGGCCGGGGATGCCGACGAACTGCAGGGCCTTCACCGCCGGCACATTGTACGAGTTGCCCAGCGCCTGGCGCACCAGCACCGGCCCGTGGAACTTGCCGTCGTAATTGGTGGGCTTATAGGGGGGATTGGCGCCGTCGGGGAACTCGGTCTCCACATCCCAAATCAGGGTGGCCGGCGTCCACCCCTTTTCGAAAGCCGCCAGATACGTCAGCGGTTTGATGGCGGAGCCAGGCTGGCGCGGCCGCACGGCCACATTGACCTGCCCGTCGATATCCGGGTCGAAGAAGCCGCGGCTTCCCACCATAGCCAGCACCTCGCCCGTCGCCGGCTGGATAGCCACCAGCGCGCCGTTCGTCACGTGGCGGTCCTGCAGGGCGAGGACATGTTGGCGCACCTGCTCCTCAGCGATAACCTGCAGGTTGTAGTCCAGGGTGGTGGTGACCTGCAGGCCGGCTTTGTACAGCACCTCCGGCCCATAGCGCTGTTCCAACTGCTGGCGCACATACATCACGAAGTGCGGCGCCTTCAGGTCCAGCGACACGCGCGCCGTGGGCAGAGGTTCCTTTTCCGCGGCCTGCGCCTGCGCCTCGGTGATATAGCCGTTCTTCACCATCAGGCGCAGGACTTGGGAACGGCGCTCACGCGCGGCCTCGGGGTTGGTGAAGGGGTCGTACACCGCCGGCGCCTGGGGGATGCCGGCGAGCAGTGCCGCCTCCGCCAGCGTCAGATCGGCCGCCCGCTTGCCAAAATACACCTCGGCCGCGGCCTCAATGCCGTAGGCCCGGTTGCCGTAATAGATCTCGTTCAGATAGATTTCCAGGATCTGGTCCTTCGAGTACCGGCGGGAAATCTCCGCCGCCAGCACCGCCTCCTTGATCTTGCGGCGGATAGTGCGCTCCGGGCTGAGGAACACCAGCTTCACCAACTGCTGGGGGATGGTACTGCCCCCCACCGTGATCTCGCGGTCCTTGATGGCATGATACACGGCGCGTGCCAGGCCCACCGGGTCCACGCCGGGATGCTGGTAGAAATTGGCATCCTCCGTCGCAATGGTGGCCTGGATCAGATAGGGGGAAATCTCGGACAGCTTGGCAAGGGTGCGCCGGCCGCCGCGCGGGTCGTCAATCTCATACAGCAGGACGCCGTTGCGGTCATAAATGCGCGTGCTGACGAACGCGGCGGCCCGGCTGGTCAATTCTTCGGGGGGCGGAAGCTGTAACGCGATGTACACATAGCCGAACAGGGCGACGGCCAGCGCCAATGCTCCCAGAGCGAGAGTGACCAGGAAGGCGGTGAAAAAGCCCTGCAGCAGGCGCGGCATACAGCCCGATTTTTCCGACGATGGCGATGGAGTGCCGGCGCGCCGCACAGGGGCCTCGGCCGGCGCGCGATATTGTTCCGGATAGCGATATGCTCCACGAGGTCTCATAGTGTATCTGCGATACTCCTCTTCTCCTCCAGCAGATGTCCCATGTATACAACGCAGGAATGCCCGCTTTCGTTCCGCAAAACGCCGGCGCCTATGTCCCCGGCCAAGACCAGGGAATGGTGTTCGAATAGACCCAGGCGGCGGTGAAGATGGCGGAGACGCCGGCCACCATCAGGGCCGCTTCGGCCAGCTCTGCCTGGGACAGCACAGGCATATCACCGCTGGGCTTCCCCGCTGGTTCCGCCATGTCGCGCCAGAGATAGGCCGCCAGCAGGGTCAGCGGCAGAGCCGCCGGCGCGAACAGGTCCCAATCCCGCCGGCCGCCGTAGTCTGGGTTCCAGACGCTGATGAACAACAGGTAATTCAGCGCCGCGACCGCCAGGAACCGGCCGGCCGGCCCGCGCAGGGTGCGCCGGCCGGCGCGGGTGGTCAGGGCGATAAGCACCAGCGCCAGCGAGAAGGGCGCCACCAGCAGTTGCTCATTGGTCCAGTCCAGGAAATGCCCCCACGAAAACATGGTATAGCGCTCCCAGCGCGTGGCGGTCTGCGTCAGCGGCACGAACCAGCGGTGGTCTCCTCCGCCCGGCGCGTCCTCCCCCAGCAGGGCCTGGATGCCGTGTCCGCCGGCCTCCATCAACACTACCACGCCGGCCAGGATGATCAGCATCGGGAGCGCCACGCGCAGGGTCATCGCCAGCCGCCGGCGCAGTCCCCGCTCCTCTATCCAGCGGCGCTGCCACAGCCAGGCCAGGGATGCCTCCAGGCCCAGGATAGTGGAAGGGTGAAAGGTATGGGTCAGGCCCAGCACGCCGGCCGGCCAGAAGATATCGCTTCGGCCCTCCGCGGCGCGCATTCCCAGCCACAGATAGGCCAGGATGCCGATGGTCATCCAGACGTAATTTTCCACGTAGCCGAAAAAGAACTGCATCAGCCCCAGGGTGCCGAGCCAGCCGGCGAAGAGGGCCTTCTCCGCCGGCGTGCGCCCCATCTCGTCGGCCATGCACAGCAGGAGAAAGACGAAAACCACGCCGGCGGCAACGCTCAGCGCCTGATAGGTCTGCATCACATCCCATCCCCACCAGCGGTTGGCCAGCGCCCAGGCCTTGGCGTGCAGGAAGAGGTCCAGCGGGGCCTGCCAGGTGTACGTCAGGCGCACCTCCGGATGGGCGATGGCATTCACCAGGATATAGGCATCGCCCCAGCGGGTGTGCACCAGCCGGCCAGCCCAGAACACCGGCGCCAGCGCCAGGCTGAAGCCGGCGAACCACCATCGGCGGCCGGGACGGGCGGGGACACGCCGGCCCAACCAGCCGAGCGCCGCGCGCACCACTGCGTTGGCACGCGGCACGCATAACAGCGCGCCGGCGCCGGCGGCCAGCCACTCCAGCCAGCGCGGCCAATAGGTGAAGGGGAAGATGCCCCAGCTTTGCTCCTCAGGGAGATAGGGCGCGGCCAGATGGAGAAGGATGAGGAAAAGCGCGAAAAACCGCACCGCCCACAGCGCCTGCCGGGGAGAAAGGGCCGGCAGAGAACGAACCCGCAACCCGCTCATACGCCCCCCGCCGGCAGTTCCACCCGCCCCAGGCTCCAGCGCGCCCATTCCTGGCCGCTGGCGGGGTCGTACAGGATGATAATGGCCTCGTAGGTACCCGGCGGTGCGGCCGGCGGCACCCGCAGGTCATGCCAGTCGGAGACCGTCTCGCCGGCCGCCCAGGCTGTGGTGGGATACGCCTCATGCACCGGCCGGCGGTCATGCTGAGCGACAGTGCTCCCATCGCCGGCCAGCAGGCGCAGGGAGAGGCGCACATCTCGGTCCAACACGCGCAGGGCCAGCCATTCCAGGGAGATGCCGGCATGCCAGCCGCCCGGCAGGCGGCGCAGGGCAACCCCCCATTTCTGCAGGCACAGCCCGGGGAGCAGTTCGACGCCGGCGCAGGTCAGGTTCTCCGCCGGCGCCGGCTTGGGCCGCACCCGGATGAGGGGGCCGGCGGCATCCAGGTGATAGCGCTCGGCCAGGCCGGCCATGCCGCAGGTGAGATAGGCCTCGCCCGTTTCCCCCAGCGTCCCTTCGATGGCTTCCCAGCGCGCCGGCTCCTGGTCGGCGGCAATGGTGCGGATATCAGGGCGCAGGCCCTGTGTCTCCTGGTAATAGCGCAGGACCGTCATCTCCCCCAGGATGCCGATGACGACGGCATCCGGCGGCAGGGGTGCAGAGAGTGCCTGCACCGCCCAATCGTGCACTTCCCAGTCGTCGGAGCGGTCGGCCTGGGGATAGGCCTGGACGCCGGCCCAGAGGGCCTGGCCGGCCAGCACCAGCGCCAGCAGGACGCGGACCGTTGAACGGAGTGCGCCAGAGGCAGGCACTGCCCCCACCCGGTGAGCCAGCCAGTCGAAGGCCAGGCCAATGCCGGCCGCGCCGGCCAGGAAGGCCGGCAGGAGGAAAACTTCCACGTCTGCCACCCGGTACAGCGCGGCAAAGGCCAGACATACCAGCCAGGTCAACCGCAGGGCCCAGGCGGTGCGCGGCCGACGGCCGGACCCCATTAGCCCCAGGACGCTGACCACCCCGCCCAGCGGGCCGAACTGCTCCAGCCACAGGCGCAGGTAATCGCCGGCGGTGCGCGATTGGGCGAGGGGGTTGCCCGTCAGGAAGGCGCTGTAGTCCAGCGCCAGCACGTGCCGCCAGAACCCCTCCCAGGTGTTGCGGTAGGTGCCGTCCAGGGAGCCGGCACGCGCGCCGACGAGCGGGATGTAGGCATAGAACAGGAGCGGAAGGGCGCAGGCCAGTGCCATCTTCCACCAGGAACACCTCCACCGCGGCCGGCTGGGTTCCCCCTCCCTGGCCGGCAGGGCCAACGCCAGCGCCAGGCCGGGGAGCAGGAAAACGATGGTGCGGTGATGGGCCAGGCCGGCGCCCAAGAGGCCGGCTGCGATGATGAGCCATCGCTCCGCCCCCGTCTCCTCCCAGCGGGTCAGCGCCGCCAACAGCCAGACGGTGAGGCACAGGTGCAGGGCGTACACCTCGGCGATGGTGGCCTGGGACCAGAAGACCGGCGAGACAGCCAGCGCCAGGGCGGACAGCAAGCCGGCCAGCGGGCGCCCGGTCAGCTCCCGCACCAGGACGAACAGGCCGGCCAGCGCGCCGGCGGCACAGACCGCCGACAGCAGGTTGACCCGATAGGCCACATCCCCGATGGGTAATCGGGTGAAGAGCCAACCCAGCAGGGTGTAGAGGGGATAACCGGTCGGATGGGCCACGCCCAGGCGGTAGCAGACAAGCTGGAACTCCGGGCTGTCGTCGAAGATCGTGACGACGGTCGGGGCCAGGGTAGCGATATAGAGGCCCAGGCCGGCGGCAAACACAGCCCAGGGCAACAGTCGCACTGCCAGTCTCTCCAACCGGGTGGCGGACAACGTATCTCCCATCGCCAGAAAGGATTCAACGGCCGCGGGGCCGATCGCATGCATGATACCATAAACCAGGCGGAGGGGAGAAATACGCGGTAGCGGCGCGAGCCGGGTGCAAATTTGCGAAGCCGGCGCAGTTCGATTATAATGGCATTGTCAGCGGGGCGTAGCGCAGATCGGTTAGCGCGCACGGTTCGGGTCCGTGAGGTCGGAGGTTCAAATCCTCTCGCCCCGACTGGCACAAGCGGGCCATGATGGCCCGCTTTTTTATTGGCCGGCGCAAAAAAGTGGTGGTCCCAGGAGGGGCGGAACTCCTGGGACCACACGAAGGTGATGGGATAATGGGAGGTGGGATTCGATAATCAGCGATAATCGGGAATAAACGGGAAAAATTATTGGATAATACCTCCGCTCCGTCTCTTTGCATACCGTCCTTCTGTCTGCCATTATAGCATGGGCCTGCGCCGGCGAAGCTTACAGTTTGCTTACAATCGCATGGGGGCATATGCCCTTTGACGTCCCTCGCGGCCAGGGGTATAATCCCGCATGTCCGCGCCGGCAGGCTGACTGCCAGGCTGACAAACTATCAAAGGAGAGCACTGTCCCATCATGACTGACTCCATCGAGCAATTCCGCTCCGCGGCGGTGGAAGCCGCCGAGAGCGCCGGCGCCGAACTGATGCGCTGTTGGCGGCAGTACCATCATATCCGCTCCAAAGGCCTGCGCGACATCGTCACCGAGGCCGATATGGCGGCCGAAAAGGCCATCCTCGACATCATTCGCCGGCGCTTCCCCGAGCACGACATCCTGACCGAGGAAACTGGCGCCCACGGCAACAACGGCCGGCGCTCACCCTACCGCTGGATCATTGACCCGCTGGACGGCACCACCAACTACGCCCGCGGCCTGCCCTTCTTCTGCGTCTCCATCGCCCTGTTCGAGAACGGCCGGCCGCTGTTGGGCGTGATTTATGACCCCCTGCGCCGGCAGTGTTACCAGGCGGCACGCGGCCAGGGCACCTACCTGAACGGGGAGCGCCTGCAGGTCAGCCGGCGCACCGATTGGATGGACATCATTATCGCCACCGATTTCCCCCGCCAGGAGGCCCCGCGTCAGCGCATGATGCGCATCATTGACCGCCACAGCCATGATCTGGGGGGATGGCGCATCATGGGGAGCGCGGCATTGGGGCTGTGCCTGGTGGCGGATGGGAGCGCCGACGCGTATCTGCACCTGACGCTGTTCCCTTGGGATAAGGCGGCCGCCGGCATCATCATCGAGGAGGCCGGCGGACGCGTCACCGGCATCCGGGGGGAGGCCGATTGGTGGAACACGCCCACCTGTATGGCCACCAACGGTCTGATCCACGATGCGCTCCTGGCCCGCCTCGCCCCGGACGTGGCGGAAGGTGACGATGCCTGAAGGCCTGCGCCCGGTCATCGTTTCCGTTGAGGACGAGCCGGCATCCTCCTGGTTCCCCCGCAGTTGGCCGGCGGTATTGATGGTTGCGGCCGTGCTCATCGGGCTAGCCCTCAGCACACTGGCCGGCAGGGCGCCCGCTCCGCCGCCGGCGCCGACCCCAGCGCCCTGGCCCGGGACGGTATCCACCGTTATGCCGGCCGCTAACGCGCTGACATCCCGGCGCGCCCTGCTCATCCTCCTGCCCGGCGCGCGCCCGGACTATCTCCACACCTATATCACCGACGGCACGATGCACAACCTGGCCCTGCTGGCCGCCGGCGGCGTCGTGCCGGAATACGTCGCCCCGGTGGAGCCGGCGGTGACCAATCTCAACCTGGAGTGCCTGGTGCGGGGAAGCCGGCCGCGCCTGTCCGACCTCCTCAGCGGAGCGGAACTCCCCGCCCTGTTCACCGCGCCGGCCGTATGGGCATGGGACGGACAGAGCGGGCCGGCCGATGCCGTCCTTTTCTGGCCGGACACGGAGCCGGGCGGCGCCGGCGCAGATATCTTCGTCACCCTGGCGGATGGCTCATCCGCTGTCGAAGGCCCGGACGCACAGCCGCTCCACACTTCCCCGGCCGGCCTGGCCCTGGCCCTTACCGACGCGCTCGGACAGCCGCTGGCTCTTCCCTCCCCCTCGGCCTCCGGGGGCGATTTCGTCGAGCGCCTATACCGCCGGCTGGACTGGCAAGCCCGCGCCGCCGCCTGGGTGTGGTCCAGCGATTCCCCGCGCACCATGGTCATCGTCTTCGACGCGCTGGCCCTGGCGGCAGAGGCCGGCCTGCTCCACGGCGAGGATGCCTACGACCCGCTGACGCGCGCCGTTTACCGCCGGCTCGATGGGGCATTGGGAACGCTCTTCTCCGTAGTCGATATGGCGCGAACGGCGACGGCGGTCGGCACCACCAACGGCTTACTATCGTATCAGCGCGTGCTGAACCTGGAGGCGGTACTGCGGGACGGCGCGCCGGCCGTGCCGCCGGACGCAATTCGCATCGTCACCGCCGGCGGGACTGCGTTCCTCTCGATTCACCTGCCGGCAGACAGCGCGCCCGCCGTGCAGACCGCCTACGTGGAGGGCGTGCAGAAGGCGCTGGAAGGAGCCGCCGCCGGCGATCAGCCGGCCCTGCGGCGCGTCGCGGCGGGTGATGCCGCCCGTCAGATGGGATGGGCGGATGCCGGCGCCGGGGATTTCTGGGTGCAGGCCGCGCCCGGTGTGGTCCTGCGCGCCGGCGACCCCAGCGGCGAACACCGCGCCTGGTGGGAGGAGGCCGGCGTTGCCGACGGCTATGCGTCCGACCTGCCCGAGATGCGCGGGTTCTTCGTGCTGGCCGGCCCGGGCATCACCCCGTACGGCCTGGTCGGCCCCATCTCCCTGCTGGATATCGCCCCGACCCTCGGCGCCCTGCTCCAGATGCCGATACCGGACTCCGTCCAGGGCCGGCCCCTGCGAGAGTGGATGAACGCAAATTAAACCTGAAAACTGCACAGCCGGCTTGTGCACTTCATTGACAGGGCCGGCGCGCCCCTGTATAATGGCACTGAGGAAAGAGGGCGCCAGAACGATCCATCGTCGTGATGGGATGCGGGTGGAAATAGGTGCGGGAGGTTGCCATGGGTGAGATTGAGCGCGCGGCCAGCTTTTACTTGGGCCGGCTGGTGAACCCGGATACCGGCGAACTGGGGGATATCCTCCAGTATGATGCCCGAGATCTGACCACCCACGCGGTCTGCGTGGGCATGACCGGCAGCGGCAAGACCGGTCTGTGCGTCGACCTGCTGGAAGAGGCGGCGCTGGACCAGATTCCGTCCATTATCATTGACCCCAAGGGCGACCTGACCAATATGCTGTTGACCTTCCCCGACCTTCGCCCGGAGGATTTCCTGCCCTGGGTGAATGTGGATGACGCGCGCCGCAAGAATATGACCGTAGAGGAATACGCCGGGTACGTCGCCAACCTGTGGGCGAAGGGGCTGGCCGATTCCGGGCAGGGGCCAGAGCGCATCCGGCAGTTGAAGCAATCGGCAGATTTCGTCATTTTCACGCCGGGGAGCAGTGCCGGCGTGCCGGTGAACATCCTGCAGAGTTTCGCCGTCCCAGACCTTTCCTGGGAGGAGCACGAGGAGGAACTGCGCGAGAAAATCTCCAGCATCGTCAGCGCCCTGCTGAGCCTGGGACAGGTGCGGGTAGACTCCACCAACGACCGGGAGCATGTCCTGCTCTCCCATTTGTTCGAGCGCGCTTGGCGCGCCGGCGAGGACCTGGACCTGGCCGCGCTCATCATGCAGGTGCAGAAGCCCCCTATCCGCAAGCTGGGCGTCTTTGACGTGGACACTTATTTCCCGCCGGCGGAGCGCATGCAGTTGGCCATGGCGCTGAACAACGTCCTGGCCTCGCCCAGCTTCGCCCAGTGGCTGGAGGGTGTGCCGCTGGAAATACCGCAGATCATCAAGGCGCCCGACGGCCGGCCGCGTGTCGCCATCTTTTACATCGCTCATCTCAGCGACGCGGAGCGCATGTTCTTCGTCACCCTGCTTCTTCAGCAGGTCATCGGCTGGATGCGCACGCTTTCCGGCACCACATCACTGCGCTGTATCCTCTATTTTGACGAGGTGTTCGGCTATTTCCCGCCCACCGCGGAGCCGCCCTCCAAACGCCCCCTGCTGACCCTGCTGAAGCAGGCGCGCGCCTTCGGCCTCGGTGTGGTGCTGGTCACCCAGAACCCCATGGACCTGGACTACAAAGGTCTGACGAACGCCGGCACCTGGTTCATCGGCCGCTTGCAGGCGGAGCGCGATAAACTCCGCATGCTGGAAGGGCTGGATACCGTCTTCTCCAGCGCCGGCGGGCGCTTCGACCGCGCCTACTTCGACAAGCTGATCAGCAGTCTCAAACCCCGCCAGTTTATCCTGCACAACGTCAACCAGGATGCGCCGGTGGTTTTCTACACCCGCTGGGCCATGTCTTACCTGCGGGGGCCGCTGACGAAGGTACAGGTGAAAGAGCTGATGAAGGGGCGGTCGGCCGAGGCGCTCAAGGCCGCGCCGGCGGTGCAGGCTCCGCAAACCGCTCCCGCGCCGGCCGCGGCGGCTGTGACCGCGCCTCCTGCGGCAAAGCCGGCGCCTGGCCTGGACACCGTGCCGCCGGCCCTGCCGGCCGGCATCCCCCAGCACTTCCTGCCAGTGCGCCTGCCGGACATCCAGGCCCGCAAGAAGGTCTCCGGTCAGGTCGCGGAGACGCGGCTGGTATACCGGCCGGCGCTCCTGATGGCCGGCCAGGTGCAGTTTTCCCATACCCCCAGCGGCACCTTTGTCTCCTCCCCCTTCATGTATCTCCTGCCGCCGGAACACATCACTGCCGTGCCGGATTGGGCCGCCGCCCAACCGCTGGAGCTGACAGCCAAAGAGCTGGAGACGCGGGGGGCAGAAGGCGCCCTGTACGCCGATGTCCCTGAGCCGCTGGCCAACGTCCGCCAGTTCGCCCTCTGGAAAAAGGCCTTCGCCGACTATCTGTACCGCACGCAGGCGCTGGTGATCAGCTACCACCCCTTATTGAAGGTGTATGCCCGGCCGGAGGACACGGCGGAGAGCTTCCGCCGGCGGTGCGAGGAAGCCGCCCGCCAGCAGAAAGAAGCCGAGGCGGAGAAAATCCGCGCCAAGTATGCCGCACAGATCGAGCGCCTGCAGGAACGCATCCGACGCGAGGAACTGGAACTGGAGCAAGATCGTCTCGAATATGAGGCCCGCAAACAGGAGGAACTGCTCTCCGCCGGCGAATCGCTGGTGGGAATGTTCATCGGCCGGCGCCGCACGAGCGTGCTCTCTTCGGCCAGCCGCCGGCGGCGCATGACCCAACTGGCCAAGGCCGACCTCGATGAGTCGGTCGCCACCATCGCCAAGCTGAAGAAAGAGCTGGAGGGCCTCCAGCGAGCGATGAATGACGAGCTGGAAGCCCTGGAACAGCGCTGGGCCCAACTGGCGGGGAACATCCAGGAGATCCGGGTCCAGCCCCGCAAGACCGATATCGCTGTGGACATTTTCGGCGTGGGCTGGGCGCCCATATGGCAGTTCGTGATGGCGGAATCGGGACAGCGCGTGGAGGTGCCGGCCTACCAGCCGGCGTGAGGAAACGACCCATGGCCTTTTTGCAGGGCAGGAAGCAGGTCGCACGTTTTTCCCCCATACAGGACGCGGCCCAGGTGGCCGCACCGCCGGCGCGCGCCTCGCGGGCGCTCCCCATACTGCTCCTGTTCGCCAGCCTGCTCCTGTCCGTGTGCATGGGCCTGGTGGCATATTTCGAGCTTCAATACCGCGGCCGCATCTACCCGGGCGTGCGGGTGGAACCGCTGGATCTGGGAGGGAAGACGCCGGCGGAAGCCCGTCAAGCCCTCGCGGCCCTTTATGCCAACGCCTCCCCCTGGTGGCCTATCCTGACCTTCGGCGACAAGGTCTGGATCCCCAGTCAGGCGGACCTCGGCATTCAGGTGGACCTGGACAGCGCCGTGGAAGAGGCGTATCGGGTCGGGCGGAGCCAAGACGTACTGCGCTCCCTGGCGGAGCAGTGGCGCGCCTTCCGCGAGGGCTATACCATCCGGCCGGCGGCGCGCCTGGAGCCGGCGCAGGCCCGCCGCTATCTCAGCACTATCGCCCGAGAGGTCAACCGCCCAGTGCGGGAGGCCACCCTGCGGGTGAACGAGACCCGCGTCGAAATCATACCCAGCCAGGTCGGCTACGAGGTGGACGAAGCCGCCACCCTGGAGCTTCTGGCGGAGCGCGTCCGCAACTGGCAGGGAGGCGAACTGCCGCTGGTTGTGCGCGAGGCACAGCCGCTTATCACGAATCTGGAGGGGCTGGCGGAGCGGGTACAGCGCATCCTTTCCGCGCCGCTGGTGCTGGTGGGGCCGGCGGACCTGAACCCCAACCGCTGGGTGCTCACGCCGCAGGAGCTGGCCGGCATGCTGGTGCTGGAACAGCGCGTGGAGAGCGATGGGAGCGTGGCCGGCGTGGCGGTGCTCTCGGAGCCGGCGCTGACCCAGCGGGTTGAGGCCATCGCCGAAGAGGTCAACCGTCCGCCGGTCGAGGGGAAGATCGACTACAACCTGAACACCCGGCAGTTGGTGGTGCTCCAGCCCAGCCAGGCCGGCTACCGTCTGGATGTGGCGCGCACGGTTCAGCTCATCCAGGAGCACGCCCTCAGCCAGATGCGCGAGATCCCCCTGCCGGTGGAGGTCATTACCCCCACCATTGACACCAATAACCTTGCGGCGCTGGGCCTGAACGACATCCTGGTCGAGGCGACGACCAGCTTCAAGGGGTCCAGCAAGGAGCGCATGACCAACATCGCGCTGGCCGCCGAGCGTTTCGACGGCATCCTCCTGGCACCGGGGGAAATCTTCTCGTTCAACAAATACCTGGGTGAGGTGACGGCGGAACAGGGCTTTGCCGAATCGCTCATCATCTGGGGGGACCAGACAGCGGTGGGCATCGGCGGCGGGATATGCCAGGTTTCCACCACGGCCTTCCGCGCCGCCTTCTGGGCCGGCCTGGAGATCCTGGAGCGCTGGGCGCACGGCTACCGCGTGAGCTGGTACGAGCCGCCGGTGGGCATGGATGCCACCGTCTACAGCCCGGTGGTGGACTTCAAGTTCCGCAACGATACGCCGGCCTACCTGCTCATCAAGACCAAGACCGACCTGACCAACGGCACCATCACCTTCTATTTCATCGGCACCGACACCGGCAGAACCGTGGAGATGGAAGGCCCCATCACCGAGAATGTCATCCACCCCGCGCCGCCGGAGTACCGCGAGGATCCCTCGTTGCCGGCCGGCACCGTCAAACAGGTGGAATGGGAGCGCGACGGGGTGGATGTCACGGTCAAGCGCATCGTCCGCCAGGGCGACACCATCATCCACCAGGACGTCTTCTTCAGCCGCTACCGCCCATGGAGGGCCGTGTTCCTGGTGGGCACCGGCCCCGCCCCGAGCCAGTGATGCCCAGGCCTCTGTCCTGGGCATGGGGAGCGGGGGACGTGGTGTCAGCCGCCTGCCGGCAAATAGGGCGAAGCGCACTCAACACTGCGGCAAAAGGGATTGGAATGGGGTCAGTATGGAGCCTGAAAGAGGCAGAACAGCGGTGCGCGGCCTGGCGCGCCGCCGGCAAGCGCATCGTCTTCACCAACGGCCACTTTGACCTCCTCCACCTGGGCCATGTGGATTACCTGCAAAGGGCCCGGGCGCTGGGCGATGCCCTGGTCGTGGGGTTGAACAGCGACGCTTCCACGCGTTTGCTGAAGGGGCCGGCGCGCCCCATCGTGCCGGAACAGGAGCGCGCCGCCGTCCTGGCCGCGCTGGCGTGTGTGGACGGCGTGGTCATCTTCGATGCGCCGACGGCGGAGGAGCTCGTGCGCCGGCTCCGTCCGGATATCTACGTCAAGGGCGGCGATTGGTCCCCTGACCAGGGGCGCTGGCCGCCAGAGGCCCGCGTCGTCCTGGAATACGGCGGCCAGGTGCACTTCTTGCCCTACCTCCCCGACCATTCCACATCCCGGCTCATTCAGACGATCCTGGAGCGCTATGGCAGAGGAACAGAGTAGCGGCATCGCCCGCTCCGCCGGCATCATCGCCCTGGGCAATGTCGCCAGCCGCCTGCTGGGGGTGGTGCGGGTCACCATCATCGCCCACTACTTCGGCGCGTCCGGGCTGGTGAGCGCCTTCGAAGCCGCCGCCCGCGTGCCGATGATGATTTACGACCTGCTGGTGAGCGGCATGCTCAGCGCCGCCCTGGTGCCGGTGCTCAGCACCTATGTGGACCGCCGCGATGAGCTGTGGCGGCTGGCCAGCATCATGTTCACCCTGATCGCCCTCCTGATGGGCGTGCTGGTCATAGTGCTGGAGGCGCTGGCGCCGGCCGTGGCCTGGGTCATGGTCGGCGGCTTCAGCCCGGCCCTGCTGGCGGTCACGGTGCGCCTCATCCGCATTATCCTGCCGGCCACCCTCCTCTTCGGCCTGTCGGGCGTCGCCACCGGTGTGCTCTACAGCCTCAAGCGCTTCACCTATCCGGCCTTCGGGGCGGCGGTGTATAACCTGGGCATTATCATGGCGGCCCCGTTGCTGGCCGGCCGATGGGACATCTACAGCCTGGGCGCCGGCGTCCTGGCCGGCTCCCTCTTCCAACTGCTCATCCAGCTCCCCGACCTGGAGCTGAAGGCCCTGCGTCCCCGGCTCGATCTCCGCCACCCGGGACTCCGCCGCATCGTCAAGCTGTACCTGCCCATCGCCGCCGGCCTGGTCATCAGCCAGGCGCAGATCATCATTGACCGCCGGCTGGCCTCCGGCACCGGGGAACAAAGCATCGCCTGGATGGCCAACGCCACCCAGCTCATCCAGTTCCCGCACGGCCTGATCTCCGTGGCCATTTCCCTGGCGGTGCTCCCCTCGCTGTCGCGCTTCAGCGCGGCGCAGGATTGGGCCGCCTATCGGCGCACCCTGAGCGCCGGCCTGCGCATGGTGATCACCCTTATCGTGCCGGCCATCGTCGGGCTGTACATCCTGGGCAAGCCGCTGGTGCGGTTAATCTTCGAGCACGGCCGCTTCACCGCCTACGATACCCATTGGGTCACGGTGGCGCTGTTCGGCTACCTCATCGGGCTGTTCTTCGCCTCCATAGACTGGCCGCTCAACTACGCCTTCTATGCCCAGCAGGATACCCTGACGCCGGCGGTGGTGGGGCTGTGGAGCGTGTTCGTTTACCTGGCGGTGGCGCTGGGGCTGGTCGGGCGCATGGGCATGCTGGGGCTGGTGCTGGCCGATTCCGCCAAGCATGCCAGCCACGCCGCCATCATGTGGCTGTTACTGCGCCGGCGCGTCGGCGGCCTGGAGGAGCACGTCGCCGGCACGCTTGCCCGAGCGGCCGGCGCCTCTATTGTCATGGGCGCCGCGGTCTGGTTCTCCTGGCGCTGGCTGGCGGGGATACTGCCGGCCGGCGCACTGGCCGGCCGGGTACTGCACGTTGCCGTGCCGGCGGCGCTGGGCGCCGGCGTTTATCTCGCCTCAGCGCTTCTGCTGGGCATGCAGGAGCTGGCCGCGCTTTGGCAGGCGGTGCGCCGGCGGCTGACCGCCCGCGGGGAGGCCAGGTAGTCCATTTGACTTTTGTCCGCAATGTCAGTATGCTATGGCGGAACGGCTGGAACGCCGCCGGCCCGGTCCCTGCACAGGAGGAAATGTCATGTCCGAACTGCTGGAACGGCGTTATTGGCCCATTATCGCCATCCTGATCTTCCTCAATGTGCTGATTTTCGGCTGTCTCATCCTGCTCATTGAGGGCAAAATCGTCCTGTAACGGACCGCACCGACCACTACCGCCGGCGCCCACACTGCCGGCGCGCATCGAATCCGCAAGGGAAGGGAACTGCAGTGAGACATCATCAGCCGTCCTCGGGGTTCCGATCATCGCCTGAGCGCAGCGCGGTTATCGTGATCCTGTTGTTGAGCGTCCTGCTGACCGCTCTGCTGGCCGGCAGTTCGCCGGCGCTGGCGCGCCGCCTGCTCCAGTCGCCGGTGCAGACGCCGGCGCCGGCCGCGACCCTCACACCGGCGCCGCCGGCGCAACCCACCCCGGTCCCGCCCACCCCTGTCCAGCCGACACCGGCCCAGCCGACGCCGGCCCAACCGGAAGCCTCGCCGACCACTGCGCCCGCCCTGCCGTCGGCGGAGACGCCGGCCCCTGTCCCCTCCGGCGAAGTGCCCCAGCGCACCGAGCCGGCCGGCGGGTTCGACTGGGCGCGCTTCATGGACATCCTCATCCTCATCTTCTCGTACCTCTGGCTGATCTGCGGCATCCTGGTGGTGCTGGCCATTATCGCCGCGGTGATCGTGCTGACCATCCGGAGCCGCCGGCGCGCCGCATCCCCATCGGAACCGCCGGCGCCGGAAGAGCCAGCCCAAGAGGAATGAGGATGTGACAGCAGAACGCCGGCCGGGTGGTAGATTCTCCTCTTACGCGCTGGCGCTGTTGCTGATTGCACTGGGATTCGCCCTGCGGCTGTGGCACCTGGACTTTCAGAGCATCTGGCGGGACGAGGCCGACTCCCTGGAGTTTGCCTCGTCCCTGGTATCTTTGCGGATGCTCTTTACCCAGCCCGGCCACAATGCGCCGCTCTATTACACTATGCTGGCCGGCTGGCAGATGATCGCCGGCCGCGGCCTTATCTCCGCACGCTTCTTCTCCGCCCTGTGGGGGACATGCGGGCTGGCCCTGCTGTGGGCGCTCTGCCGGCGCTTCGTCCACCCGGCGGCCGCCGTATGGGCACTGCTCTTCGCCGCCTGCTCCCCCTTCTGGATATGGTACTCGCAGGAAGCGCGCGCCTACGCGCCGCTGTTGGCCCTCGCCCTACTGGTCTCCTGGCTCTACCTGGACGCGCTGGGGCGCGGCGGGATATGGCGCTGGGCCGGCTATGTCCTCGGCATGGCCGTGCTGGTCTACCTGCATTTTATGGCGCTCTGGCTGGTGCCGGCCCATCTCCTCATGGGCATTCTCCTGCGGCCCAAAGGGCGCGGCGGCTGGCCGGCCTGGGCCGCGGCCATGGCGGCGCTCTGCCTGCCGGCCGTGCCCCTGGCCGGCTGGGGCATGCCGCTCCTGCTCTCATCCTTTCAGACAGGGCACGCGCCGGCGTCCTGGGGCGATATGACCGCAGGCCTGGCGCTGGGGTTCACCCTGGGGCCTTCCGGCCGCCTGCCGGCCTGGCTCGCCATGCCGGCGCTCTTCCTGGCTCTGCTGGGCACTGCCGGCATCTGGCTGACCCCGCGATTGACATCACGGCGCGTCCCCCTGGCCCTGCTCTTGTGGCTGGGCGTGCCGGCCGTCGGGCTGATGGCCCTTTCCACAGTGAAGCCGCTCTTCGCCGAGCGCTATCTGATCGTCACCCTGCCGGCGCTCCTGCTCATGATGGCGCTGGGCACAGCCTGGCTGTGGCGGGCATGGCGCCCGCTGGCACTGGGAGCTGTGGCGGCGGTGCTGGCGGCAAGCTTATTGGGCATCGCCGTCCAGGGCACACAGACCATTAAGCCCGATTTTCGCGGCGCGGCGCGGTATTTCATGGCGCATCGTCAGGCCGGCGATCTGGTGCTGTTCCTCATCCCGCAGGCGCAGGGGGCTTTCTCCTATTACGCGCCGGCGGAGGAGGCCATCTATGCGCCGGCGCCCTTCGCCAACGGCCTGCCGCCGGCGGAGCTGGACGCCGCCATGCGCCGGCTGGTCGGGGAACGCCAGCGCGTCTGGCTGGTGGAGTCGGAGCCGGCCTGGTGGGACCGCGCCGGCGCCGTGCGGGCCTGGCTGTCCACCCACGCAGAGGGCTCCCGCGAAATTGCCTTTCACCTCGTCACGCTGATAGAATATATCGGTGTGCAGAGTTCCCCCTGAGGGAGGAGACAAAGGATGCCGCAGTCACGGGGAAAATGGCCCTGGGGCCGGAAGAAGGTCGGGTTAGCCCTCAGCGGCGGCGCGGCGCGCGGCACGGCGCATATCGGAGTGCTGGAAGTGCTGGAGCGCGAGGGCATTCGTCCGGATGTGGTCGCCGGCGTCAGCGCCGGCTCGGTCGTGGGTGCCCTGTACTGCGCCGGCTACAGCGTCGAACAGCTCAAAGCCCTGGCGCGGGATCTCTCCTGGTCCAGGCTGGTGCGCCTGGGACGCCCCCATCTGGGCCTGTTCGACACCTCCCGCATGGAGGCCTATCTGGAGGAACTGCTGGCCGGCCGCACCTTTGACCAGCTCTCCATCCCCTTCCTGACGGTGGCGGTGGACCTGCTGACCGCGCAAGAGGTGGTGTTGAAGGAAGGGCGCGTGGCGCGTGCCGTGCGGGCGAGCTGCGCGGTGCCGGGCCTTTTCACGCCGGTCGAATGGAACGATCATCTGCTGGTGGACGGCGGACTGCTGAACAACGTGCCGGTGCAGGTCCTGCGCGATTGGGGAGCCGACTACGTCATCGCCGTCAACCTGCTCCCCCCGTACGCCCGCAACGCCCGGCCGCGCAATCTCTGGGAGCTGTGGATGCTGACGCTCTACACCCTGGAGCGGAACGCCCATGCGGAGGCCCAACAGGCGGACTGCACCATATACCCCGACGTCATCGAGTTCAGCCTGGCGGACCTGGAACATGCGGAGGAGATGATGGAGCGCGGCCGGCGCGCCGCGGAGGCCAAGCTGGAGCAGTTGCGCGCCGGCCTGCAGACCTCCCCACTGGACAAGCTTCGCCGCAAGCTGGGCGGCATGCGCCGGCGCTAATCCCACAGCGGCACGAGGGCGAAGCGCTCCACATCCACCAATCCCATATCCGTGATTTTCAGCGCAGGGATGACCGGCAGGGCCAGGAAAGAGAGGGTCATGGTCGGGTCC
>Ga0315298_1002088_pt1 | contig 35015 bp, 17 predicted proteins | sample WHS_1_MG_FD_203077 | JGI IMG/M metagenome (GOLD analysis project Ga0315298, IMG submission 203077) | Extremophilic microbial mat communities from Washburn Hot Springs, YNP, Wyoming, USA - WHS_1_MG | ecosystem: Environmental > Aquatic > Thermal springs > Hot (42-90C) | place: USA: Wyoming...
GTCTGGCCGGCCAGCTCGCGTCGCCGGGGGTATATGCACCCCCTGTTGGACGGACATTGCCCGCAGTACCGCAAGCCCTTCTTCGTTTTGCTGGAGTATTTCACTGATAATGCGGTCCACCAGCTCCACGTACCCTGGCGCGGTCTGATCGGTCCAGGGGCGAATTGCGGGATCAGCGAGCCAATGAGCCGACCGAATCACATCCAGCACATCGCCCAACAGCACAATATCGATCCGCTCGATAGGGCGATAACTTCCGTCGGCGCGGTAACTTGCGCTTACCGCCAGCTCCCCGACCCGCGAGGCGAACAGCTCGAACGCGCCAGTCGGTACGGTTTGGCCCGTGGTGCCGTCGTTCAAATGCAGGTCGCTGGCAATCACAAGCATTGAACACGCCCTTCCACCCGTTCCACCCCTTAGAGGGGAGGAGGCCGCCCGAGGGGAACTCTTCGGCTCGACCGTTTTATCGGCTAGGAGGGGATAAGAAATAAGGGATATTCCGTCAAGGCCAACCGAAAGGTGGGGCCCGAATCTCCCCTCGGCTTCCTCCCCTGCCTTGAGCCCCCTTGGAGTTGCGACTTCCCCATAAGTGCCCAGCTTCGCAGAGGCAGCAGACTGCCTTCCCCACGCGGCGGCCCCATCTTGAAACGATACCCACGTTTACGGGGGGAAAGACTCGTCCGCAAACCAGTCCATTGCTCTTCCTAAACGAAAACTGGCTGGAGCGTCTCTTTTTTATGAGGGGAACGAGCGACTTTTGAACGGATAGAGCCTCTACTTGGCACTAATAAGGGTGTACGCGACACGCTCTGGGTATGGTTGCGCAGAAAGCGCGCAGTTTACCGGGACCGGCGGCGGCTGCCCCCCGGATAGCAACTAGCGTGCCCCAGTTAGCAGGGAGCGGGTCGCAGCCAACCCACTGGTTTTCCCTTGGCCCGGTGCTTATGCCCCTGGTGGCCAATGCGAGGTGCGATGATGCGTTTGACCCTCCGCTATTTGCTGGCCTACTTGCATGGGCTGGACCTTTCGCCGGAAGAGGCCCAGGAGATTGAGCGGCGCATCCAAGAGAGCGAGCGGGCGCGGAAGCTGGTGCACCGCATTCGAGATGTTGTTCGGCGCTTGCGCCTGGGGGCGCCGAGCGTGTTGGACCGCGGACAATGGCTCGATCCGAACACAGTGGCCGAGTATCTCGATCATCGCTTGCCGGATGCCCAGGTTCCCGATTTTGAAAAGGTGTGCCTGGAGTCGGACGTGCAATTGGCCGAGGTCGCCTCGTGCCACGAGATTCTCTCACGGGTTTTGCGGGAGCCGGCGGAGGTGGACCCGGTGAGCCGGCAGCGGATGTACCATTTGGCCGAGGCCTTGAGTCAGCCGGCCATGCCCGGCGCGACTCCCGAGCCGGCAGGCCAGGCAAGGACACCCGCAGGGGCCGAGGCCCCCGTGCAGCCTGCGGCGGCCTCGGCCGAGCGCTGGCGGGTGCCTGAGTATTTGCGGCGAGGGGCGGGCGGACCGTGGTGGCGAACGGCAGCGGGGTTGGGGCTAGCGGCCGCTATCATCTTGGTGGTGCTGGTCCTGACAGGCCAGATTCGTCCGCTGGAACTGGCGTGGCAGTGGTGGGGGTCGGGAGCTTCCACCCCTTCAGAGCTACCGCACGAAGAAGCCCAGAGTCCCGCAGCCCCGCCGGTGCCGGCTGCGCCCGCGGAGGAACCCGCAAAGCCTGGGGAGCCGCGACCCACGCTGCCTGCCCAGGCACCGCAACCTTCCGGGCGCGAGGCTAGCCCGGCGGCAAAGCCTTCTCCGGCCGAGGAACCCCGGCCAGCGCCCACCGCGGAAAAGGCCCCCCCCGGCGAGGCGACGGCCACCGATCATCTTCCGACGCCGGATTCGACCAAAATACCAGCCGCACCGGAGGGTGTGGCTGCCAAGCCTGGGCAAGGCGAGGCCCCTGTACATCCCGATGCGCTGGAGCATCCGCCCACGGTGTTGGAACCGCAACCCCGATTACCCTCCACCGGCAGTGCTGTGCCTTCGGCTGGCGCCCCACCGAGCAAACCGATTGTTCCGGCCGAGCGCGTGGGCGTGTTGACTACAGCCCGCGAGGTATTGTTGCGGCAGAACCCGGCTACGGGTTCTTGGCTGCGCATCGCCGAGCAAGGGCAGGTGACCTCGCAGGACCGGGTAGTTTCGCTGCCGTTATCGCGGCCGGTGGTGCAAATGCCCACGGCCAATGTGGAGGTGCGGTACGTGGATGCCGTGTCGGTCCGCTTTTTGCCGGCGGCCACTGCGGGCGTTCCGGGCTTGGCGGTGGAGTTCGGCCGGCTGGTTTTGCGGCCCTTGGGGCAAGGGCCTGCCCGGCTCCGGCTGGAAGTGGGCGAACATCGGGGGATGTTGATCTTCGGGGATGCGGACTCGGTTTTGGCCCTGGACGTGGCCCGCAGCCCCAATCCAGGCGCCGATCCAGAGACCCAACCAGGGCCTGTCCTGGCCGACCTGTACGCCACCAGTGGCAAAGTCCTATGGGAAGAGCAGGGGGCGGGCAAGCCGATGACTTTGGCCGCCCCCATCCGTGCTACCCTGGGCGGCAAGGCCTTGGAAACGGTGGCGCTGCAGCAATTCCCGCGGTGGGTGTACGACTGGTCGCTGGAGGTGCTGGAGCAGCAGGCAGCCGCGGTGATGGAGCGCTCCATTACGGTGGATCGGCCGGCCTCGCTGAGCCTCCGGGAACTGGCCGAACATCGCCGGCGCGAAATCCGCTTGGTGGCTTTGCGGAGCCTGGCGGTGCTTGACGATTATGGCCCGCTGTTGGAGGCGCTGAATAATCCCGACGAGCGGTTGCAGTGGGACGAATATGTGGAGATCCTTCGCTCCGCGGTGGCGCGGGGGCCGAAATCGGCGGCCATGGCCCGCAGCCTTCTGGAAGACCTCTACGGCGACCAGGGAACCGCCCTGTACGAGATGCTTTGGAAGTACCAGACCGATACCCTCACACCGGCCGACGCCCGCCAATTGGTGCAGTACCTGGACCACGAAGTGCTTGTTTTTCGGGTGTTGGCGTTCTGGAATCTTCGTACGCTGACGGGCCTGCATTTCCGCTATCGGCCGGAAGAGCCGGCCCAGAAGCGGCAGCCGGCTATCGCTCGGTGGCGCGATCGGGTCAGCGCCAATCCCACTTTGCGACCCCGGTTGGGGGAAGAGGAGAAGACTCGGCCCGCCGAGCCCGCTAAGTCCGCGGCCCCCGATAGAGCCGCTCTCCCAGGGCTGCCGGCCAAACCGGTTACACCGGCTCCCACAGGCACCGGCAAGTAAACCGACGGCCGGCCCCAGCCCCAGCGAAGTGTGCTTTGCACACGCTGTGGTTTGAAGCCGTTTGGAAGTTCGTTCGGGCACTGGTCCCAGCGGCCGCCTGCTCCTGCGCGCAGCTATCTCCTGCTGGGCCAAGCCGTTGCGACAAACGCCCAAAGACGCTTCGGGATTTGGCACGCGGTGTGCATTGGATACCAGTATCTGGCAGCAAATTGGACTCCAGCGGATTGACGTCAGCCGCCGGCCTTCAAGCCGCGTATGCTTGACTGCCAAGGAGTCTTTTCCAGGTTTCCCCGCATTACTAAGGGCGGCGCACAAGGCGAAAGGAGTCTGCCATGCTGGTCCTGGCCCGAAGGACGAACGAGGCCATACAAATCGGTCCGAACATCACGCTCACTGTACTTCGCGTGAAAGGCAAAACGGTCAAGCTGGGGATCGAGGCCCCGGAGAACATCTCTGTGGTACGCCATGAGTTGCTGCTGCGCTCGGCGGATCCCCGGGGGGGCGAAGAAACGTTCGGCGCGCCTTCCGACGGCCAAGGGTCTGCAATGTCCGACAATAGCGGCGCTGGGGCGCCGGAAAGCCGCTCAGCTAGTCGCCAGCCGGCTTCCAGCCAGGCCCCCGCCTCACGGCCGAACCGGTATTCCAGTCCCGGCCGGCTTCTGCCCCGGGGGGACGGTACGCGGTCGACTCCCCCACCGTGCGCTGCCCTGGCCGCCTACTGAGCCGCAGAGAGGGCCCCGGGGGGTGCTTCCTCAGCGTACGGCATCGATCGCAGCGCCGGCCAGCGAGGGCGGAGAAGGGCTCCGCTCCACCTGCTCGCGCACGGCCCGAAATTCATCCTCGCAGGCGCGAAAAGCCTCGACCACGGCAGGGTCGAAATGGGTCCCTGCGCCGGCCTCGATGATGGAAGTGGTAGTGTCCGAGGCGAAGGCCTCCTTATAGACCCGCCGCGACGTGAGGGCGTCGTACACGTCGGCCAGGGCCACGATGCGGGCCGAAAGGGGAATCTGTTGCCCGGCCAGCCCGTCCGGATAGCCGGAGCCGTCGAACCGCTCGTGGTGGTGCCGGGCGATCTCGATCGCCATTCTCAAGAACTTTCCGCAGCCGCCCGATTGGCGGGCCGCCTCCTCCAGCGTCTCGGCGCCGATGACCGCGTGCCGTTTCATCACTTCGAACTCCTCGGCGGTCAGCCGGCCGGGCTTCAGCAGGATGGCGTCCGGGATTCCCACCTTGCCAATGTCGTGCAGCGGGCTGGAACGGTAGATGTCATCGACGAACTGCTCGTCAATGATATCGGTGTAAGGGCCCTCTTTGCGCAATTGCTCGGCCAGAATCCGGGAATAGCACCGCATGCGTTCCAGATGCGCGCCGGTTTCGGGGTCGCGGGACTCGGCCAGCTTGGCCAGGGCGAAGATGGTCAGGTCGCGCATGGCCACCACTTCGCGTGTGCGCTGGTCCACCAGGCGTTCCAGTTCGCTGTTGAACTGCCGCAGCCGGGCGTCCGACTCCCACAGCCGCGCCAAGGCATTGCGCAGGCGGAACTGGACGCGAACGCGGGCCAGGAACTCGTCGTGGTTGAACGGCTTGACCACGTAATCGTCGGCCCCGGCCTCAAAGCCCTCCAGGCGTTCGGCAGCCGATGCTTTGCCGCTGACCAGCATCACCTGAGTAAACTCGCCCACCGGGCTGGTCTTGATACGCCGGCACACGTCGTAGCCGCTCAATCCGGGCATCATCACGTCCAGCAGGATCACGTCGGGGGCGAATTGGGGGAGCTTGGCGAGGCATTCCTCACCGTCGGCGGCTTCCTCCAGCTCGAAGGAGTCGGAGAGCAGCGAGCGGAGGATTTCGCGGTTGATCTCCGAATCGTCCACGATGAGGATACGCCCCTGGGACATCGTTTAGCTCCTCGGGCCCCCGGACGCCGGCGTGCCGGCCAGGGCAGGCGCGGCATTTTTCGCAGCCGGCTGCACAAGCGGAATCTCAAAGGTAAAGACGCTGCCGCCCCCAGGCCGGTTCGAAATCCAGATGCGCCCCCGGTGTCCGGTGATGATCTGCCGGCAGATGGCCAGTCCCAGCCCTGTGCCACCGGCCCCCGTGCGCGTCTTGCTGGACTGGATGAACTTGTCGAAGATGGCTTCGTGTTCCGACTCGGGCACGCCGATCCCCCGGTCGCAGACGCGGACCTGCACCGAATCCTGTTGGCGTACGATTTCCATTTCCACAGGGCTATCGGGCGGCGAGAACTTGATGGCATTGCTGAGCAGATTGCGGGCCACCTGGGCCAGCTTGGCTTCGTCGGCTACCACGCGCACTGCGGCCTCAGCCGGGGGCAACACCAGGCGGATACGTTTTTGGGCGGCCAGGGCGCTTACCTCGTCGGCCACGGCAAACAGCAGCATGCGCAGGTCCACCGGGCCGAAGTCATAGCTCGCCCGGCCGGACTCCAGCTTGGCCAGGTCCAGCAGATCGTTGATCAGCGCCAAAAGCGCCTGCCCGCTCCGCTCGATCTTGGCGAAGAACTGCTGGAGCTCCTCGCAGCCGGCGGCCTGCGACTTCTTCATGCCGAACGCCGCGAAACTGAGAATGCCATGCAGGGGCGTGCGCAGCTCGTGCGACACATTGGCCAAAAACTGCGTCTTGGCCTGGTTAGCGGCCTGGGCCGCGCGATAAACCTCCTCCAAAGCCAGGCGATGCGCCTGCTCCTCCAGCCGCTGTTGGTGCTCGTCGACGATCTGGCTGATAATACTGGTATGCTGAGCGCGGAGGGTTTCCAATTCCGTGCGCAGGTGGCGGTTCTGGGTTTCCAGGCGCTGGCACTGCATCGCTGCCCGCAGGGCCAGGCGCGCGACCGCTGCCGCCGTCTGAAGGGCCGGCAACAATTCCGCCAACCGGTCGGCCACGTCGGGCACGGCCCGCACCAGGCCGGCCAGGACCCCCCGGTCCTCCCCGTGCCCGAACGCCACCGCGTAGGGGATTTGCGAGGGCAACTCCGCCAACGGCGGCAATACCCGCAAGGGCGCCCTCCCCGGATCCAAATCCACGGCACACTGGAATAACCCCGCAGTGGTCAGGTCGATCGAGGTATCCAGGGCATCCACGGCCAGGGGTGTGCCGTCGGCCTCGGCCAGCACCAAGAGCGAAGGTCGCAGCTCGCGCAGCAACGGCCGGATAGCACGCAGAACTCCCGTCTCGTCGCGCGGCTCCTCGTGTCCGAATAACTCCCTCAGGGCTTGATCGAGATCAGTACTCATGCGGCCCCGCCGTTCTCGAACAACACGCTGTTCCGCCGGATTTCCTCGTCCAGATCGCTGGCCAGCACCGTCAGGTCCTGACGCCCGACGCCCAGCTCGCGAATCACTTCCGGCGAAATCTTCACCAGATTCACGCCCACCGAGGACATCCCCTTGCAGGAGCAGATCAAGTTGGCCAACTCGACGCATTGCACGCTGGTGCGATGCTCGGCGTCGGCATCGAGCGAACGGTGGTGATGCCGAATGGCATTTCGCACCAAGTCGGGGAAATTCCAGTTTTCGGCCACGTGAAAGCCCAAGAGCGTATGGTCGAAACCCAGGCGCGACCGCTCCACCTCGCAAAGCGTCGCCCCTTGCTCCAGCGCCTGCATCGCCGCCGAAAACTGAGGATGCACGTACTGATCCTCCAGAATGATCCCCAGGTCGTGCAGCAGCCCGGCAAGAAAGATGTCCCCGAAATTGGCCAACTTCAGCCGCAGGGCCAACAGCCGGCCGCAGATGCCCACGGCCACCAGGTGCCGCCACAAGTTCAGACGCCGATAAGGCCCGATGGTGCTTTCCTGCCTGAACAGGCGGCTCACGCCGGCGGTCATCGCCAGGTTGCGAATGTGCTTCAAGCCCAAATACGTGATGGCCTGCTGGAGATTGGTGACCTTTGTCCGCAGTGCATACGCCGACGAGTTGACGCTCCGCAGCACGCGGGCACTTAGCGCAGCGTCGAGTTCCATCACCGCCTTGAGGTCCGCCGCCGTGGCGTTGGGATTATCCGCTACCCGCATGACCTCCAACGCCACCTGCGGCAGCGTGGATAATTCTTGGATCCGCCGGGCTAGCTGTACCACATTGCTATTAGGTCCGCTTGTGCGAAGATCCGCGGCAGTGCTCATGATAGCCCCTGCGGGTGAAAGGACACGTTCGTCTCACGGCCTCCCTCGAGCCAAAACTAAGCATGTCCCCCGGCGCTCAAATGTAACGGCGCGAAAATAACTGTGACTGAATACGAGTCGGGTACCCCCAAAAAACCTGCCACTTTCTTAGGGGGGCACCATGGCGCATCCGGCAAGTCCGTTACGACCATCCCGATAACTGCGGGAAGGCGCTCTGCGGCGGCCGCCGGCGGTGTGCCACTGCTTCGTCAGAAGCAGTGCCTAAGCGGCTCGGGCACTGCTTACCTTGCGGCAAGCAGTGGCACACGGGACACGGCCTTGCGGCAAGCAGGGACACACTGTGCACTAACGCAATGAATAGCGCGGGCTGGAGGCTAGGGCCCTTCCCACGATTTCTCCACCGCCTGGTATCGGAGGCGGGTGGCCTGGTCGGGGACCAGTTCGATGGCCCGGCGGTTCCACCGGCGGGCCTCTTCGGGCTGTTTGGCTTTCCAGAACTCTTTGGCCAGTTCGTGGAGGGTGCGGGCGATTTCGGCCCGGTCGGTCGGCAGCGCCTCTTTGCTGTCCAGCACGCGGGAGAAATCCTCGGCCGCCTCCCGTAACTGGCCGAGGAGAATCCGGACAGTGCCGCGGCCATAGTAGGCTTCCGAGAGGGTGAACCAGGGGTCGGGCCACTGGGGATGCGTTTCGATTGCGCGGCTATAGGCCGCCACCGCCGATGCATAGGCCTTCTTAGTGTCGTCGTCGGCCAACAGCGTTTCCACCCCGGCGAGAAAGAAGTGGGCGTCGGCGTTGTTGGGGTTTTTCCTGGCCGCCTCCTCAAAGTCCTTCCGGGCCTCGCGGAGCAGTTGCGTTTTCTGGGCGGCGGGGGTTTCCCGGCGGATGGCCATGCGCTGGCGTAATTCGCCGCGGAAAACCAAGTCCTTATCCACCGCCTCCCCGCCGAGTTCGATGGCCTGAGTGATGTCCTTCAATGCCCCGTCGAAGTCGGGTATATACCGCCGCAGAGCCCCCCGCCGGCTCCATAGGAGCGAGCGTTTGGGATCATACTGCACCGCGCGGTCCAGTTGGCCCACCGCCTGTTTGAGCAGGGCGCTGGCTTTGGCCTGGATAGCGCTTTGGTCCGAGCCGGCCGCGTGGCGAAGCAGTTCCTTGGCTTGGTCGGCCAATTGGGTGGCCACACCCAGGTAAGCGTCAGCATATTCGGGCCGGCTGTGGTACCCCAAATGGCCGTCGGCGTCCAGTTTGGCGGCGGTTTCGAAGGCTTCGACGGCTTCCTCGAACCGCTTGGCCTTGACCAAGGCCAGGCCAAAGTAGAAGCGTGCCGAGGCATCCTCCGGCGCCGCATGCAGCGCATGGGCGAAATGTTCCAGGGCCTCGTCCACCAGATCCAAGCCCAGGCAGGCCCGCCCAAGTTGCACGCGGGCCTGGACGTGGTTGGGCTCGCTGAGGATGACGTTGGCCAGTTCGCGCCGGGCAGCCTCCCACTGGCCCTGTTGAAGGAGGTGCTCCGTGTGGGCCAACAGCGGCCGGCCACTGCCGGCATCGCCCGCGGTTTGGCTTTGATCTGCGGGTTTTGGTTTGCCACTGGCCTGTTGGGCCGCTTCGGCGACGGAAGTCTGTTCGGAAGGGCCTTCCTGCGTGGACTGGGCCATTTCGAGGGGCGAGGGTGCCGGTTCCGCCCGCCGCATGGATGGGAGAAAATGATATGCCAGGCCGGCGGCAGCCGCGATCAGAAGCACGGCCATGACGGTCGCGGCAAGCCTTGGCCCTTTGGAACCCCGGCTGGGGGCCGCGGGGGCCGCTTCCCCCATGGTGGCAGCGTAAAGGGCATCGACCATTTCCGTGGCTGAAGGGTAGCGCGCCGCGGGGTCCAGGGCCGTTGCCCGGCGGAGCACGGCCTGCTCGGCCTGCCCGACGAGCGAAAAATCGAGGTCGCCTTTGCGCACGGCCTCGATCACGCCGAAGGCCGATTGCTCGTGATAAGGCAGCGAGCCGGTGCGGAGTTCATAGTAGGTGATGGCCAGGCAGTACTGGTCGGTCGTGGGGCCGGGCTTGCCGTCCAACAGTTCCGGGGCGGCGTAGGCGATGGTTCCCATGGCGGCAGCGGTTTTGCGCACCGCGCCCACCATATGGGCCAGTCCGAAATCGCACACCTGGGCCGCCCCGCCCACGATAAGGATATTCAAGGGCTTGATGTCGCAGTGGACGATAGCCCCGGTCCCGGTGGCCAAGGCGTGTACGGGGCTGTTGAGGAAGTCGATCGCCCGGGCCGCATCGCGGAGGTATCCCAACAGCTCGTCCCCAGGGATCCCCGGGAGGCCCTGGGCGCGGCATTCGTCCAGCCGTTCGGCCAAGCTTTTCTGGCCCAGGCCCATGGCGATGATCAGTTCTGTGGCCCGGGGGGCGGGTTCTGGCGGGGCCACGATGGTTTGGGCTACGCCTTGGCGCCCGCTCTCCTGCGAGGCCAGAAGTGCCGTGTCCTCCTCGGCCAGAAGCGTGCCATCCTCGTGTTTGGCCCATAGGCCCACGATGGGCGTCAGGTGAGGGTGATGGATGCGTTTGACCAGTTGCATGGCACGGACTTCTTTCAGCCCGTGCGCACCAGAGCCGCTGAGATCCACGATTTTGATGGCGGCTTCGGTACCGCCGGGTCCGGCCGCATGCCAGACCTCGCCGATGGCCCCCTGGCCAAGAAAACGCACCAAGCGGAAACCGGGGACCACCTCGTCCCCTTCCCGGTACTTGCGTGCCATGACCATGCTACTCCCGGGAGGCCGCTTGGGGTGACGGCCCATCCCTCAACGCCTGGATAACGCACTGGCCGCGTGCCATGGGCGGTTACTTTAGGCCCTGGCGCCGGTTGGCTAGCTCGCTTACGAGCCGCCAGCGCCGGCCGACCGCTTGGGGGTGGGGCTCCGGAGCGGTATCACCCGGGCAGTCGAAGCACACCCTTTACCGGACACCGATGCCCGAACCATCGGCCGAGGTCAGCGGAATGGTCACCAGAAAACTGGTGGGCCCTTGGGCCGCGGCCTTATCCATCACCAAGCACACCGCCAGCGTGCCATCGCCCTCTTTGGGAAGTTCCAAAGTAGCCGATTTGGGCTGGCGGGCCTTGACATCCTCGGCCAACTGCTTTTGCTCTTGCGGGTTGCCCAGGTCGCGGAACCGCACCACCTGGTCGCGCTTCTCGATCTGCTTTTCCTGGTACGATTTCAGGTTGGCTTCCACCGTGGCATTGAGCCGGTTCTTGACTTCTTGCTCTTCCGGCGTATAGACCGCGTTGGGATCGTTGAATTTGCTCAGCACGCTGCCGAGCACTTTCAGATCCGCGACCGGTTTGTCGGTGGCCACGACCAGCAGCCGCTCCTCGCCCGGCGGCTTGACGAACTCGAAGAAGCCGTCGGCCGGCAGCGTGACGGCCGCCCCGCCCTCGACCGGCTTGGGCTCGGCCCCTTTGCGCGGGTACAAAAACACCTGCTTCTTGCTGGCGCCCACGTGATAGATGTAGATGAACGATTTGGCATACGGCTCGACGCTCAGGCGGATGCGGTCTCCCACTTTGAAGGCATAGGTTTTGGGGTCCACGACCTTTTCCACGACCTTGCCGTCCGGCTTGGCCTCGTACAGCAAGACGCGGTACTTCAGCGCGGTCACTTTGGCTGCGGGCACCTCGAACCCGATCAGCCGGGCAATATCATGGCCTTTGCCTTCGTCGAAATACTGGTCGCACAGGTCGCGGAACCGGACCGGCTGCTGCGACCAGGCGGCGGTGGCGCCAGCCAGCACAGCCGCACCGACCAGAGTTGCGAGCCACCCCCCCCGACGTTGCGGTAACGTGTTCATCGGTCTTTCCTTTCCGGCATCAGCTCCGGCATTAGACGGCCCTCCGGCCTATGCCAATTGTAGGCCAAAGAGGGGCCAAAGGCGAAACGCACTTCCGCGGATGAAGACTGCCTGCTGCCCCCGGCCGAGCGAAGCGGAATGCCCACCACCAGCGCCGTTCCCACACCCGCAGGGGTCTCTGCCGTGCGGAAGCCCAAGGCGACCGCCCCTTCGCCGGGTTTCTCAGGCGGAAGCTCCAGCGAGCCCCACGTAACGCCTCGCGATTGCAGGTCGGCGACAAACTGCCTGCGGTCGTCGTTTTCGAACACCCCGCGGTAGCGGATCGTGCCGTCGTTGCGCTCCGAACGCCGCTCGGCCTCGGACTTCAACGCGCCAGCAACCACCGCGTTGATCTGCCTCCGTTGGGCCGCCATCGCGGGCGTATCCTGGGAAGGGTCGCGGCTGGTGATGACCCGGGCCAGGAGCTCCCGGTCGCGGACCGGCTCCCGGGTGGCAATCACGTATAGCATCTCGTCGCCCGGCGGCGGCACGAACTCGAGATAACCCTCTTGGGGCAAAGTAACTTCCCGCTTGGCCGATACCACGGTCGCCTCTTCATCCTCCCGAGGAAGGAGGAAAACCGCCCGGCCGCTGGCCCCCACGTGGAAGATGTACAGGTGCGAATCGGTGAGCGGCCGCACCACGACTTTGATGCGATCGCCCACACGGAAACGATGGAGCTTGGGGTCCACGGCGACGGTGGAGCCGTCCGGCCGCACGTGCAGCACGCGGTATTCCAGCGCGGTGAATTCCACGGGCTTGCCGGCGAGGCCCATGGGGGCGGCTACGGCGGCCGGTTGGGCCTCGTCCAAGGCCTTGTACACCAGATCGCGGAAACGGACGCCGCGGCCCTGCGGATCGGCAGCCCATCCGCCGACTGCGGCAATGCCGCCGATCATGGTTCCCAGCATCCACGGAAGCACATATCGCCGCATCATGTCACCTGCCAAAAACCGGAGAAAACTTCAAATTCGCACCCCTAAAGCCACCGGCGCATCCCGCCCAAAGCGAATAAACCCACCCGCCCCCTCGTCCACGGGATCAAAATGTTCCTCCATGATTATCGACCGGTTTGACCGAAAGTTGCTTTGGCGCCACAACTCGCCGCCCTCTGGGCCGGATAATAGTGGCAGCACGCCAGGCCCGGCCAAGGCGGGATTGCCAAACATCGCACCTGTTTACGCCGGTTGCCCAACTGGCTGCTGAAATTGGGAAGGATGGCTTCCATGCGTGGGACACTGGCACTTGGTGCAAGCGGCGTACTTGCCGCGGTCATAGCGGCAGGAAGGCTTGGGGTACCGGCCGCACCGCCGCCGGCCATTCACCCGGAATCCGCGTGGCTGGCCTCGGCCGGCGCAGCGCGCCCCCCGGCGACCACATCCACTGTTGCCGTGGCCAGGGCCGCCGCACCGGTGACTGACGAAGCCGCCCCGCGCCAACCCGCCGATGCTCGAGGGTGCCCGGAGGAGCCGACAAGCCAAGCCCCGCGCAGCAGGGACCTGATCCTGGTGCCCGCCGGTGAGCCGCAACTCCGGATCAATGTGCACGGCCACACCGGAAGCGTTCGGGCGCTGGCCTTCACGCCGGACGGCACGCGCCTGTGCTCGGGCGGGTGGGACAAGGTGATACAGGTATGGAACCTTCGCGCGGCTACGCGGGACCTTCAGGGGGTGTTCCTCCGCGAACGGACGATCCGCTGGCAGGTAGCCCGCGGGCCGCTGGGCCAAATCCATGCCCTGGCCGTCTCGCCCACGCAGGGGTGGTTGGCATTTGCGGGTCACTCGGCCATGGGGACGCTGGGCGAAATCCTCCTTGTGCACCCAGTACGGGGAACGCTGGAACAAGTGCTGGATGGGCATCGCCAAGCGGTGTGCTCGCTGGCTTTTTCCCGCGACGGCGGGTGGCTGGTCTCGGCCGATGTCCAGGGCCAGGTGATCCTCTGGCGATCGCCCGGCTGGAAGCCTCGCACCCTGTATGCGCCGGATGAGAAGACCTATGGGGTCCAGCGTGCGCGGAAGATCGCCCAGCAGCCGCACTTTCGGCCCGTGGCATTTGCCGCAGCGGATGTGATTTTGCCGGTCAACGTGGGCGAAGACGCCGCTGGCCAACTCCTTTGGAAGCTCCAGCGCGTGCCGGTGGCCAACTCCGACCAGGCGCAGACGTTCGACACGCTCCACCAGGGCATGGTGACGGCCATCGCCGTTTCGCCCGATGGCCGGCGCCTGGCCTCGGCCGACTTGGCCGGCCATTTGTTTCTCTGGGAGCTGGGCACGGGGGCGGTCCGGCCGGTGCAGCCCGGAGCAACGGTGCTGAGCCTGGCCTTCGCTCCGGACGGGGGGAGCTTAGCAGTCGGTACCGCGCAGCGGGCGGGTAACGGAACAGCCGAATTGCAGGTGTGGGACGTGGCCACGGCCAGCCTTCGCCGCCGCCGCACCACCGCCGATCACGTAACCGCCTGCATCGCCAGCCCCGATGGCCGGCAAGTCGCGTACACCGGCGGCAAGGATTTCGAGGTCTTCGTCGAGGGGTGGGACGGCCGCGACCGGCCTGTGGTCTTGGGGGGCAAGGGCCGCCGGGTGCTGAAAGTCGCCTTCGCCCGCGACGAACCGCTTTACCGCGTGGCCTTCGGGGTGCAGCTCCATCAGCGAGGGTTCAACGATTATGGCGACCTGGAGCGGACCTTCGACGCCCAGCGCCTGGAATTGGCCGCCCCAGGCCGGTTGGATCCCCAAGCGTGGATCACCGGCGGCACTTATGCCGGCACCTGGAGTGTCCAATGGCAGCCCCGCGGGCTTCAACTGGTTCGCGATGGGCAGCCCAAGGGCACCGTCGGCCTGGAAACCGCCTTGCAAGAAGGCTCCCCACGGTCCTATTGCTGGATTCCCGATCGCCAAGGCAACCCCTGGGCGATCGCGGTGGGCACCGACGTGCAAAACAGCATTTATGTGTATCGACTGGTCGAAAAAGGCCCCTGCCCCCTGCTGCGGCACTTCCGCGGACATCAGGATGCGGTGCTTTCGCTGGCGGTGTCGCGGGATGTGCGGTACCTGGTATCCGGCTCGGCCGATGGCACGCTGGCCTTCTGGAGCCTCGCCGATTACCAGCAAGGCAGTACCTTATGGGGACGGTGGGGCGGCGAACTGGCCGTGGAGGCTCCGGGGGCCGGGTCGCGGCGGCTTGTTGTGCGGCGGGTCCATCCGGCTGGTCCGCTGTATTACAAGGGAGTGCGTGAAGGGGATGTTATCACGGCCATCCGCTGGTACGCCGAGGCCCAGGGGCAGAAGAAGTTCGAGGCGACCCAACCGCAGGCCATTCTGGCCGCCCTGGGCGAGATGGCGTGGGGCACACTGGTCGAGTTCCGCACCAGTCGAGGCGGCGTATCGCAGCCGGGGTTCCAGCTTCGGCCGGCTTGGCCCGCCCTGGCCAGCTTGTTCGTCAGTGCCGACGACGAATGGGCCTTGTGGACGCCGGAGGGGTATTTCGATGCCTCGGTCAACGGCCACACGCTGTTTGGGTGGCAAGTGAACCTGGGGGTGGATCGATTGCCGGCCTTCTACCGAGCCGACCATTTCCGCCATCGCCTGGAGCAGCCCGGGGTGCTGGAGCATTTGCTGCCGGCGGGCAGCCTGCGGGAGGCATTCCGCCGGGCCGAGCAGAAGCCGGCCGAGGACCTGCCCGCAACCGTCTCGCACCAGATCGCCCAATCGCCCGCCCTGGAGATCCTTCAGCCGGAGTTCGACGCCGAGGTGCCGGGCAACGAGGCCCGCGTACTGGCCCGGGTTCAGATACCGCTGAGCACGGAACTGGTCGAGGCCAAGATTTATGCCAATGGCGTTGCGGGGCGGGACCGCCGTCTGGTGGCCCAGCGACGGACGGAAGGATACGTAGAGCACACCTATCAGTGGCAGGTTCCGCTGCCGGCCGAGGAAACCAGCCTGATCCAAGTGATCGTGGGAACCAAGGCCGAGGTCACGGCGTCCAGCGACTTGGTCGTCCGCCGGGTGAACCCGCCGCCTCCTCAGCAGCGGAAGATGTACCTTTTGGCGGTGGGCATCAATCGCTACGCCGATCCTAAGGTGCCGCCGCTGGAGTTTTCCACCAGCGACGCAAAAGCGTTTTGCGAGGTCATCCGCCAGCGGAGCCGCGGCCTGTACGACATTGTGGCCCAAACGATGTTGTTGAACGAGCAGGTTACGCCCGCCGCCTGGCGGCAGAGCCTGGCGGAGATGCGGCGCCGCATGCGCGAGCAGGTCGGCCCGGACGACCTGCTGGTGCTGTTCCTTGCCGGGCACGGGTGGGAAGACGTGCGGAGCGGGCAGTACTATTTCATCGGGCACGAGTTTCAGATGGCCAACCTGGGCCGGTCGTACGAGGGCTGTCTCAGTTGGGACGATTTCCGGCTGTTGGCCGACATCCCCTGCCGCAAATTGGTGTTCCTCGATACCTGCCACAGCGGCGCCATCCAGCCCCCGCGCACGCGGAACCTGAAGGCCGCCATCCGCCGCCTCCAGGATGACGTGATCTTTACCGTGGCCGCCTCCAAAGGGGGCCAGCTCGCCGCCGAACACCCCCAGTGGAAGCACGGGGTGTTTACCAAATGCCTGCTGGATGCTTTGGAGGGCAAGGCCCGCGACACGCCCCGGCCTGAGATAACCCTCAGTGACGTGGTCCGCTATGTGGAAAGCACGGTGCCCCGGGTAACGTCCACCCTGACCCAGGGTGCGCGGACCCAGGAGCCCATCGCCGCTCCCGATAGCCTTCTGGCCTATGCGAAAATCCCGCTGGCGCGGGTCCAGAGTAACCAAGCTTCTGGGCCTGGCGCTAGTCGGCAGGCCGTCTCACCTGCCGAACCAGCCCTGGCAGCAATGCCCGCCTTCGTGCCCGCTGGGGAGCTGCCTTTTCACCAGCGGAAGAAGCGGTAGGGGTCGTCCCACTCCTGAGGTTTATCCAAGTACAGACCGCTCAGCCAGCGCCCTGCCGTGGGCGGCTCGCAGGGCGCAAGGCGCACATCAGCCAGCCACAGTGTGCCGCCGCCTTCGAACCAGATTTGCAGCCGGTTCTTATCGGCACTGGCCCTGGCGGGAAGCAGGAAGGTGAACTCCTTCCATTGTTCCGCTGGGGCGAAGCGCTGGTATTCCAAGATGGGTTGCCAGCGGACCGTTTCCTGTACCGCAAAAAGCACCTGCCGCCCGGCAAGGGCTTCGGCCTTGGCCAGGAAGCTCACGCGATACCACTGCCCCTGGCGCATGGGGAGATCATGCTGGGCCAGCATTGCCCCGCTGCGGCGCCGGTCGGTGGTTTCGGGTGAGGTGATGCGGATGCAATGGCCGGTCGGCCCGGCCGTTTCGAGCCCGCAGCTTGCCTGTCTGCTCTCCGACGAGAGAAGCCACCCGTCGGGCACACCGTCGCGGTCTCGGTCCGTAGTAAAGTCCCCGTTTTTGACCAGCGAGGGCCCTGTAGCCCGCTGGAGCGGCGTGCCGAAGCGCCCCAACAGCGGCGTCGCCGCGCGGATACCGCAGTTGGCCAATATGCGGCTCAGCAAGAACGCGCTCCGCCGGAAGGTCTTACGCAGGTTCTGTTGCTCTGTATTCCAGTTGAAGTACCACGAGGCCGTGCCCGATTCGAACCCCGCGTTGGCAAGCAGGTTTTTCGGGCTGGCGGGCACCTTGCCCCGTTCCCAGGGAATGTACGGGCCCTCGTATAAGCGAAAGGCATCGGCCCGCAGGCGGGCTTCGGCCCCGGCCACGTGCAGATAGGCCTGCCATCCCTCGGGATAGGGTTTTTCCACCACAAAGGTTACGTGGATTTCGGACCACTGGTCGGCGGGCAGTTTCTGGTCTTGGCCGCGGACCGCTCGGTCCCAAGGCCGGCCCGCGCGCTCCACTTCCAGGCGCACGGTCGCCGGTTCGCCCACCGGCTTGACGAAAGCCGAAAAGGTGTAAGTGTTGCCCACTTGGCCGGCGGACAGTTTTTGCCCGATCTGGGCCCAGGGTACCGTAGCCAAATCGATCCAGGCGCTTGCACGGCCCTCGGCCGGATCCTCTTCCATGACCGTAAACGCCGGGCTTGCCTCAGGCCGTTTTACGAAACGGTAGGGGACCATCTGGCAGAAAACGACCCGGCCGCCCGCCGCGCTGGCCAGCACGCCACCGCCCAGCACATCGGCCCCGGCTTGCAGCAGGGGAAGCTCGCGCGGGTCGCGGTTGTGCACATCGGCCGGTGCAATGCCCGCAAAAGGCGAGCTGCGCCCAGGCGGCGGGAACCACGCGGCGATGTGCTCCTGCCGGGCCGTGCGGATCGGTACCGGCAAGAACCGATTGGCCTCGGCGTCCTCCAGTTCCAGCGCCACCAGCCGGCCCCCAGCCTCCAGCCAGCGAGTTAGCGCTGCGGCACGGGGCGCGAGCTTCTCGCCAGCGCCCGGCGCTGCGATCAGCACATCCTGCGGGCCAAGCGGGACGCCGTTATATTCGGCAAACGCGATGCCAGCCTGGCGGAGATATTCACGTCCTTCCGGGCCGCCCACGTAGAGGGCCTTTCGCTGGGGAGCCACCGGGTGCTTGCTCTCCAGCACGTAGCGCAAGAGGTTGCGGAGCAACTGCTCTGCCGCGGGGTCCTCTTCGGTCCGGCCGGTAACATCCATCTGGCAAAATAGCACCATGCCGCGGCCTTCGCGATATTCCAACAAGGGGCTGTATTGGAGGCTGAAACCGCCGTCCAGCAGGGGCAGGAAATCGCCCACGGCCGGCTTCTCGATCAACACGGAGGCCACGTTGCCGCGGTTGCCGCACCGCCACAATCGCGGAACCTCCAGGCCGCACCACCGCACGACCGGGGCGCCGGCGTATTTGTCGCTGGGCTGATACTTCAGCCGCGGGGGCACCAGCGTGGCCTCGCCGCGCCAGTCGCGGAGATGGTCTTCGGTGAGGCCGGCCAGAGCGGGATGATCCGGCACGCGGCGAAACACGTTGCGTAGCCCGTATTCAGCGATGCGGAACCCCAAACGGTCTTGAAGCACTTCGGCGGTCTGCTCGAAGACGAGGACTTTCAGGCCGTTGCGAACCGGGGCAAGCGATGGCGCCGGCCCATCGACCGTCAAGGCCGACTTGCCCACGATGAGCACTTCGTATCCCCGCAGATCGGCATCCGCACCCAAGGTGTCGAACGCGATCTGCAAGCGGCGGAGCTCGTGGGCCGTCTGGCCCTGCGGGTCGAACAAGGCGACTTTGGCCTTTGCACCGGCCAGCGTACCCGAGGCCCCCGTATCCGGCCGCGGCAGGACGTGCACTGCAAACCGGTCCTCCTGCTTCTGGCCAGTGCCGAAGTCAAAAATTGCCGCAAGCTCGTAGGTGCCTGGCGCCAGATCGGGGGCCAAAGCGATCTGCACGGGCATGCGGGCCTGCCGGCCGGTCTCTACATGCACCTGGGCGGTACCGGCGGCCAGGGGGCGTGGCCGCGGCGCGCCCGGCGTTTTGTTCGCCTCGGCTTGGCCGGCGGCCGCCGACCCGCTGTGGCCCTGCCCAGCCATCAAGTGGAACCGCCATTTGGCCGTACAATCCACCGCTTGGCGCGAATTGTTGATCACCACCAGTTGCTTGACCACAGACTCGCCGGGCAGGTAGTTGTGGTCCTTGCTGGTGACCGCCTCGGGCTTGCCAGCAATAAATGCCAGCAAGGGGGTGTTGTTGCGATACATGGCCTGGGCCGCCGCGGTGGCGACCCAGTCCCCCGGCGCGTAAGCCATATCCATGCGCTCGAAGCGGTCCTCGATATAATCGGGGCTGTATCCGGGACGCTGGAGGTTTTCCCAATCGGTCGGGAGGTTCACGCGGCGGTTTCGCTCCATGCCCGGCCGCAACTTCCAGTACACGTGATATTCCCAGGGCGAAATGGCCGACACTTCCAGCGCGCGGAACGCCCGCCAGGGGTCGGTAAGATACCGGGCCAGAATCGGATAGCGCTCGTCGAAGTCGCTCGAACCAAGCTGGTGCGGATAATCCCACCGGTGCCACAGCCTTCCCTGGCGGAACTGCTCGGCTTCCCAGCGGAGATTCCGCTTTTCCTGGGGACTGATGCGATAGGCAGCATCGCCGTAGAACTGGGCATTCCACTCGGCCAGGCAGAAGTCCCAGGGCACCACGGCACTGCCGAACTCGCGGTGTCCCTTGTACCAGCCGCGGTACATGGCCCAATCCCACGTGAACGGCGCCCCATATTCGCAGGTGAAGAACGGCTTGACGCCCTCGGCGGCCCAGTGCTGGAACCAGTCGCACATCTCCTGAATGGGAACCCAGTTGGGATAAAAATTGCTGGTGTGCATCGCCCCCAGGTTGCCGGACGAATGGTGATACACGATGCGCGCGGGATCGAGGCTTTGCACGATGGATTCGGCCCGCAGCGCACGCCGGGCATTGTTCAACGACCACCCGTCCCGCGGATCGTGGATGCCATCGATCAGATCGGGGTTCATGTCCTCGTTGTACCCCGTGGCGTTATGGCTGGTCGCATACATGACCACCGAAGGATGGTTCCCCGCCACGTCCACGTAGAACTGCGCATGGCGCGCATAGCCATTGGTCTTCTCGGCGTCGGCCTCTTGCCAGTCGTAGTGGGCGAAGTGCGGCTGCGACAGCGCCACCAGCATTCCCACGTCGTCGGCCGCTTGCAAAATCTCGGCAAAGCTGAGGTGCGACCCCGGCTCGCAATCGTAGTTATGCGTGTAAACGAAGTTGATCCCGAAACTTTTCAGGCGCCTGAGACTCTCGCAGGCCCCCTGGTAACTGGCCCAAGCCGCTCCCACCTGCGCGTTATCCAAAGGCACCGCCGACAGGAAGATGCGGCTGCCGTTGAGGTAAAAGTCTCGGCCTTCGATCCAGAACTCCCGAAATCCGAACCGCTGCGGCCAGGCCACGTCCAGCACGCGGTCCTCCGCATCCATGAGCGCCACTGTGGCTTCGTACTGGTGATGCGGCGTGTGGATGTCCCAGAGTTTTTCGGGACGCCAGGGATGGGTAAACGCCAGCCGCGGCGCGCTGGACCGTTCTAGAGCCGCGAGCGGCGAGGTTACCTCGAGGACCTGCTGCTGGCCTTGCCGTACGGTAGCCCGCAAACGATAGCGGCGGTCGGTGGCGGCGCCGCGGACCTCCGCCACGAACCGAATCGTGCCCTTTCGCACCGAGGTCTCGATTCGCACCTGGCCCAGGCGCTCCGCCGGGGGCTCCGAAATCAAATACACGTCGCCGCACAATCCGCGCCGCGGCACGCTGCCTTGCACCTGCCGGGCCGAGTTCGTGTCGCGGTAGGCCAGCATCACGCCTCGCAGCGGCAGGGCTACCACCAGCAGACTGAGGGTATAGCGCTCTCCAGGCCGGCACACGGGCGTCAGATCGACTTCGCCCGCAGGAAAAACGATCTCGCCCACCTTTTTCCCGCCGATGAACACCCCCGCGTAGGAATTGACGTATTCGGCATACAGGAGGATGCGGCGGCCCGACCACTCGGCCGGCACTTGGAGGGTTCGTTGATACCAGGCCGCCGTAAGGCTCGCCAACCGCGTGGCTTTCCACTGCGGATGGGCAAACACCGTCTGGCAGTCCTTTTGCATGTAATCGGTGATCCCGGGCCAAGCCCCCGGCACCTTGAAGTAGCCCCAACGGTCCTCGGGGACCTGGTCGGCTTTGGGTTCCGCCGGTTGGAACCGCCACAGGCCGTTGATGCACACACGCTGGCGCGTGGGGGTGGACTGGCGATACGCTTTGTCGAGGTCCCACACCGCCGTGACGCCGGCCGGCAACACGCCGGCTTTTTCCGGAGATGGTTCCGCCGATAACCCCACGCCAGCAACGGCCAGCCCGCCCAGCGTCAACACGATCGCCAAGACGATTCTCATCGCTTCTCCTCCGCTTCCGGTTGAAGGACCTTTTCGATGACCTCGGCATACGCCAGAAGCACCAGATAGTTCCGCAACGAGTAGCCGCAACTGCGGAGCGCCTCCTCCGAATAATCATTCTGGAACTTGCGTGGATGGCTGGGGTGGACGCCGTCGCGGCAGATCAATGTGGGCACATCGTAGCCTTCGTAGGCTGCAAAGGAGGGGCTGGCGCCGTCCCAGTCGTCCGGCCGCCGACGGAGGATCTCCGCATGGTAGTCCACCAGCGGCACGCGCAACTGGCGGGCAATCTGGCGGGCCGCCTCGGCGAAGTCCGCCGCCTTCTTCTCGAAGCCATGCCGCGGCGGGATGGTGCTGAGGATCACCACCGTCGCCCGGTCCAAGCACCGTTGGACCACGTTTTGCAGCCCGCGGCGATACTCGTCCAACGACAGGGAATGCAGGTCGTTGGTACCGAACATCACCAGGGCCACCTCGGGGCGGAGCCGATTCAGCCATTGGTCGAGGTGCTGTTGAGCCCAGCGCACGGTGGTGCCCCCCTCGCTGCCGTACTCCGGCCCTTTCCATTGGCGCCAGCATTCCGGCCGCATGTAACGGTTGACTTTGTCGAAAGCCCGCACCATTTCCGGCGGGGCGTTATGGCGAGCATCCCGTAGCGGAGCCCAAAACGCCATCGTTACCGTGATGGAATCGCCGAACTGCGCAAAGGTGCCGGCTGTGCCTCGGAATCGCGCGTGCACTTGGCGCATAGGGCCCACCCATTCCTGCGCCGCACCAGACGCCGCGCCGGCCATGACCCCGGCCCCCAAAACCCACCACAACATCCCGCGCGCGTGGCACCACATGTTGCAACCTCCTCCTGCTTGGGTTAGCCAGACCCAGCCCCGCCAGGCGCGCGCCACGTTTGCACCTCGAATGGCCTCGGGGGGCTGGACGAGAGCGATTTTAGCACCCCGCCGCGACAGGAGCACGTACCGGCTCAGGTCGTGCTGTCAAGTGTTGTTCCGACCGGCGCCTCCCAATACCACGAGGCCGGAACTGGATTAGACTCTGCCCGACGCGAGAATCGCGCAACAGACTCCGCAGCGCAGCCCGCAGTGCCGCGCTGCGCCGGTGGATACTGAAGTCCCTGGTCGCCTGCGGCCCCAACACCGCGGAAGCCCCCAACCAGTGCGGGAAACAGGACTTGAACCTGCACGGCCTTGCGGCCACTAGGCCCTCAACCTAGCGCGTCTGCCAATTCCGCCATTCCCGCGCAACACCCCCTCTAATGGAACACTTTACCGCGGTCAGTCGCCGCGTCAAGAGCCGGTTCGGCGGATTGCCAGCAAGACGGGCAACGGGCTGGGGGGGCGGTTCCCCGGGGCCTCGGCTACCGGAGTATCCAACTGTTCGGCCAGTCGTTCGATGAGCCGCTCTAAAGAAATGGTGGCTTCGGGGGCGGCTGCGGGCCTCATGGTCTGGGACCACGCCAAGTCATCCCTAAAGTTGGTGGGAAGGCACCCCACCACAGCGACCGCCACGTCGCCAGTGCGCATCCGGTAGCGATGTTGCCGCCAGATTCCTTCGGTGAAGGCCCCCAGGCAGGGTGTGGGGCTGTAAAGGGTGCGGCAGCGACCATGTTTCCACGATAACACCCGAACGTTGCCCCCGCTGGCCCAAGTGAGGGTTGAGGTGCCGGGGGCCAGAATTGCGCAGAAAGCGGCGGCTTTCTGGTCGCCGGGCGAGGCTCGCCACAGGTCGGCGCTGACGGCCTGGAGCAGGCTGCCCGGCGTCCGACAATGCAGGGCGTGGGCGCGGCAAGCCGCGCGGAGGGCCTGGGCGGTCATCGCCGCCGCGATGCCTTCGTCTTCGGTTCGGGCGGCGACGGCTGCTATCCGCCCCCCTCCGGCGGGGCACCAGTCGTAAAACCCCTCGGTCAACAGGGAGGATCGGCCTACCCATCCTGCCAATTCCCAGCCCGGCAAGTCGGGCGGCACGGCGGGCAGCATCGCGCGGTGGAGCTGTTCGGCCGCTTCGCATTGTCGTCGCAAGCGAGCCGCTTTGACCACCTCGCGAACCAGGGTCTCGCGTTCCAGCTCGGCCGCCAGCCGGCCTGCCACGGCTTCCAAGAGGCTCGTATCCCGCCGGTCAAAGGCCCGAGGCGACCGAGAAAACACCCACAGGGTGCCCAGAATGGTGTTCGCAGTGGCCACGGGAACGCAGGCAGCGGCCGGAAATGCTTCCGGCGCGTTCCAGCGGTCCAGCAGTTGGGTATCTTCCAGGCAGACAGCGTGGCCGAGCATCGCTTCCAGGTCGGCCAGGGCCCCTTCGAGCGGTCGGGGGGGGTCGGCCAGGCGCTCTGCGGGCAAGCCCCAGGCACTGCGGAGTTTCAGCGAGGTGGTACCTTCGTCCAACAGATACAGACCCGCGGCGTGGCCTCCGATGGCCTGGGCCGCATCCCGCAGGAGCGTCTCGATACGCCGCGCCAGGGCCCGCCTGGCCGAGGCACTGGCTATCACCGGCACCGCGGTGGCCAGTTCGGCTTCGCGTTCCCACAAGGCCTGGCGCGATTGGAGATGTTCGGCCAGGAGGGCGGCCAACGCGTCGGCCAGACCCTGCGCGGCGCGGCGCTCCACCCGGGGGCAAGAAACGGCCGAAGCCGATCGCACCGGACCGAGGTGTGCGTCTCCCAGAGTGGCTCTAACGCCCGGGTTGGCCGGGGCGGATGACGCGTGCTCGGACGGGTGGGTCGGCTTCTGGCCGGTTTGAAAACTCACTGCCCAGCCGGTCGCCGCCCGAAACGCCGCGCTCAGGGCGGGCAGGCTGGCCACACTCTCAATATCGGGTGGACGAGCGACCCGCGCTTGCCCTCCCTGTGTCTCCAATGGCTTGAAACTGCGCCGGCTCACCGATTTTCCCGTACAAACGGCCCTTCTTGACCTGATCCGCCTCGGGTGTCCGCCCCATAGGGGGAAACTTCGCACTTCAACCAGCCGATGCGACTTCGCCAAGCCGCTCGGCTTTCTCGGCCTATCGGATCATAGATAGACTGCGCAGTATCACATCGGCTCTGGCCGGCTCCAAAATATAGCCATTTTAGGAAACGCAGCATAAATGCAGAGAATGCGGGCGTTTGGCAAGCGATACCGCTTGAGAACCGAGGAGGAAATCCAAGGCAAGAACGCCCCTATTACCCGATCTCACTCCCCTGCGGTAAACGCCAGACCCCCGCCGCAGCGTTACTCGATTACCGCCAAGGCGATGGCCACCTTTCCCAGCGGCGCGCTGACCTGAATGCCCGCCACCCGGTCCCGGATCCGCTGGACCGACTCCCGGGCGATGTCGATGCCTACCTTGAGTTGGTCATCGCGGCTGGCGGCCGCCGCCATCCGCTCCATTACCGAGTCGGGAATCACCACACCGGGAACTTCGTTCTTCATGAACGAGGCGTTGCGATAGCTTACCAGGGGCCAGACGCCGGCCACGATGGGAATGGCGTACTGCTGAACGCGATCGAGGAACCGCAGCAAGGCCTCGGGGTCGAACACGGGTTGAGTGATGGCGAACTCGGCCCCGGCCTCGACTTTCTGCCGAAAGCGGTCGACCTCGCGATCCTGATCCAGCGCCGTGGGATCGAGGCCCACCCCAATGGCCGCCGCCGTGGGCGGATCGATGGGCTGTCCCCCCAGATCGATGCCCCGGTTGAGCCGCCGCTGCACAGCGACCATGCCGATCGAATCGGTGTCGAAAACGCCCGTGGCCGCCGGGTAGTTGCCGAGCTTGGGCGGATCGCCGGTGATGAAGAGGATATTGCGGATCTCGCAGGCCGCGCAGGCCAATAGGTCGGCCTGCATGCCGATGAGGTTCCGGTCGCGGCAGCAGAAATGCAGGATCGCCTCGATCTGGGCCTCCTGCTGGATGCGATAGGCGGTTACCAGCGGCGAAATGCGGGAGCTGGCCCGCGGGCCGTCCGGCACGTTGATGGCGTCCACCCCGTGCCGATGCAGCAGTTTGCTTTTGGCAATGGTATCGCTCAGGTCGTAGCCGCGCGGGGGCACCAGTTCCACGGTGGTTACCCACTGCCGGTGCGCCAGCTTCCAGGCCAGGCGCGACCGCTCGGCAAATGGGACCTCCGGCTTTTCTTCCACGGCAGGGGCAGGTTCGAGAAGGACTTTTTGCACCCGGGCCTTATGCAGGGGTTTGACCGCCTTGGCCACTTCGCGAATATGGTCGGGGGTGGTGCCGCAGCAACCCCCAACGCCCACCGCCCCCAGGCTCACATAGCGCTTGGCGTACTCGGCAAGATACTCCGGCGAGCAGTAGTAGATGCGGCGATTCTCGACCTCTTTGGGCAACCCGGCATTCGGCTGCACAATGAGATGGCGGACCCGGCGCGCGGCGGCCTCCACCGGGCCAAGCAGGCCATCCGGGCCGGTGCCGCAATTCATTCCCCACGCGGCCGGCGGAGGGCATTCTTCGGGCAGGGGGGCCAGCATCCGCTCGACCGACTCGCCCGAGGCCGTCTCCCCATGGTCCACAATCGCGAAGGAAAGCACGTACGGCACCTCGGGGTGACGCCGCATCGCCCGGGCACACTGTTCGATGGCCTTGCGCGAGGGCTGGGTCTCGAACAAAATGAAATCCACTCCGCCCTCCAGCAAGGCCTCGATCTGCTCGATCAGCATGGACTCGATCTGGTCCTCGAACTGCAACTGCTGGGGCAAAGGGCCGACCGAGCCGGCCACGAACACCGGCCGGCCGGCTTCGTCGGCCACCGAGCGGGCTACTCGGGCGCCGGCGCGGTTGATGTCGGCCAGGCGCTCGGCCAAGCCGAACCGGCCCAACGCCACCCGGTTGGCACCGAACGTATTGGTCGTCAGCACGTCGGCCCCGGCCTGGCAATACTGCTGATGGATCCCGCGAATCAGCTTCGGATCGGATAGCGAGAGTTCGTCGAAACAACGATTCGTAAATACGTGATGGCGATAGATTTCCGTCCCCATCGCCCCGTCGAATATCAGCACCCCCTCTGCGAGGGCGTTCCGAAAAGCCTCACCCGACATACTCGCTTGCTCCGTTTCGGACTTCGTTTAAGTGTAGCCCGCAACTTTTCGCGGATCGGCCTCCCTCGTGGCCGCAGCCGATGACTTTGGATCGAGGAGCGATCGGCCCTTCATGATTCTAGCGGGCCGCGGAGGGGCCCTTGCGTGCGCCCCCACCCGTCGCATTGCCGCTTATGGCGTGTCCCCCAAACCGGGCGCTCCCCGATAGTTCGTATCCGTGCCCCCTTTACTTCGCGGGGGTTTGGTTTATCGTGAACAATAGCGAAACTTTCTGGGCGGGTTGTCCGTCCAATCTGTTGCACGGGCCAGTACCGGAACAGTGGCGTCGCGCGCCGCCGCAAGGAGTTGGGAATGCCCCCCTCAAAAAGGGTAGAGGCCGCGTTTGGGGTTTGCGCCCGGGGTTTCGACCGCCGCTCGGCGCGCCGGCGGCGGCCCAAAGGCCCTCGTGGGCTGGCTGTGGAGGCCTTGGAAGAGCGGCTGATGATGTCGGGCACAGAGCCGTTGCCCGACATCGCGGTAACGCGGCTGATGTGGAATACGCTGCGGGACATGGATCCGTTTGGGGCGTGGCGCGGGGTGGACGTGACCTACGAGGTGCTAGGCCAGTTGCCGCCTGGGGTGGACCTGGAGATCGCTTTTTCTTGGGCCTCGGGTCCCGAGCCTGAGAACGCCTTGGGCGACCCCATCGCCACCCGGCGACTTGATCCCAGTGGCGGACTGCACACGGTCAATGACCCGGCGTTTTGGGCGCCGCCGCCGGCGGGCACAAGTTATCTGCTGGCCATGGCGGACCCCGACGACCAGATCGAGGAGTTCGACGAGCAAAACAACTGGGCGGCCTTGCCGGTGCACTCCGCGGCCGAGCTATTGGCCAGCGCTATCTCCGTCAGCCGCATCGACCCCTACACCATCCAGGCTGAGTTCAGCCCTGGGGGCGGCCAGTTCACCCTTTCCGAAGCCGAACTGGTGCTGGGTGTGCATCACTTCAACTGGATCGTCCAGAGTTACTTGCCGGGCTCGATGGAGATCCAGCAACTGGCCGAGATCGGCTACAAGATCCTCGAGGGGCACCCGTTCCTGGAGCCCGCCACCAGCGTCTCGGACTTGGCCGGGCTGCGGTTGTACTCGCCCTTCGGCACACCCAATACCCAGCCTTTCGCGTCCCAGCAAGTCGACGACGACCTGTTTTATTGGAACGAGCCGGACCGGTACGACGGCCCGGAACTGGATCTGGACATCCGAAACTACCAGTCGGGCGGCTCGGTGTTCTTCTATAGTTCGCCGCGGGTGCCGGATGGCTTTTATGGTCCCGGCGAGGCGAGCAGTTTTTACCTGCGGCTGATGGGCGTTTCGATCGACGGACAGCCGATCGATCTGGGCACGACCGATTGGTACACGTGGCAGTCCAATACGGTGTATGACCCTGTGCCGGGCACAGGAGTGTGGTTCGCCTCGGACCCGGACGACCCGTTGCCGAATCCGGTGGGCGGCGGGGTCACGCGGCCCGAGCAGGTCTCGGTTACGTCCCCAATGGCTCGGCGGGATTCGGCGGTGGCCGGCCAGCAAGGGCCGGTCATCATCGATGTGCTGGCCAACGATTTCGATCCCCAAGGCGCGGCACTGCGGTTGATTCAACTGGGGCCGGCCAAACACGGTACGGTGGAGCGGGATGATGCGGGCACGCCCGACGATCCGACGGACGATCGGGTACGATACACGCCCCAGCCTGGTTATGCGGGTGATGACCAGTTTCAGTACGTGGTGGTGCGGCGCAATGGGGGCCCGGGGCTGGCCATCGGCCAGGTAACGGTGCACGTTCCGGGGCCGATCGTGGGCTTGGCCGCCCTGGGCGACAGCCTGAGCGACGAGTACGTTGGGGAATCGTACAGCTATGCCCACAATTGGGTGGAACTATTGGCGGCAAGCGGCGTGCCCATGGGCACCTGGGGCAGCTACGGCGAGCCGCGGCGCGAGGGGTACGCCTACGACTGGGCCCGGGCTGGGGCCACATCGGAATCGCTGTTGGCCCAGGGGCAGGCCAGCGGTGTGGCCGATCAAGCCGCAGCCGGACTGGTCAATTATGCGGTCCTGTGGGTGGGGCAGAACGATTTCTTCACGGCCTGGGACGGCATCTACTGGTACGATGATCCCCAGCGGGCGTGGACTTCGCAGCAGATCGCGGACTTTACCGCCGGGGTAGTAAGCAATATCCGCTCGGCACTCGATGTGTTGGCGGGCCGCGGGGTACATGTGGTGCTGGTCAACATCGGCGACCTGGGCACGCTGCCAGCGGTACGCCAGTATTATCCCGATGCCCAGCGGCGCGAATTGGTCACGCAGGTGGTGGCCGGGTTGAATAACCAATTGGCCGCCTTGGCCGCCGACTATCGCGTTCCGCTGGTCGATATGTTCGGCCTGGGGCACGCGTATTTAGGGACCAATGCTGTGCCGCTGGAGTCGGTCACGATTGGGGGCCGGACGTTCTGGAACGCGGGGGGCTCGGAACCCACCTATCTTTTCGTGGCCGACGGCGTGCATCCGCACACGGTAACGCAGGCCATCTTCGCCAATCTGATGCTCAAGGCGCTGGAGCTGGGTTATGGGGCGGACGTTGCCTCCCACTGGCGGAGCGAAGAAGCCATCGTCAGCCTGGCGGGCCTTCCTTACGGCGGCCAGGACACGCTGAATCTCGATTACGCCCAGTACGTGGTCCTGCCGCCGGCAAACCGCCCGCCACTGGGGGTGGAAGACCAATATGCCACGGATGAGGATACGGCGCTACAGGTGGCGCCGGCTGCCGGAGTGCTGGCCAACGACCACGATCCCGACGGGCAAGAGCTTCTGGCCCGCCTGGCCAGCGGGGCCGCTCACGGAATGGTGGTGCTCCAGCCCGACGGCTCGTTCCGCTATCAGCCCGAGGCCAATTACCACGGTCCAGACCGCTTTACCTATTGGCTGGACGATGGGCAAGCCGCGGTCGAGGTCAGCGTGCAGATAACGGTCCAAGGGGTGAACGATCCGCCTCTGGCCGTGGCCGATACCTACGAGACGAACGAAGACACCCCCCTTGTGATCGCGACGGGCCAGGGGGTGCTGGCCAACGATTCGGACGTGGACGGCGACCCGCTGGCCGCAGTGCTGGCAAGCGGCCCCAGCCATGGCCAATTGAGTTTAGCCAGCGACGGCTCGTTCGTGTACACGCCGGCCGCCGATTATTTCGGCCCCGACAGTTTCACCTATCGGGCAAACGATGGCTCGGCGAATAGCGACGCCGTGATGGTGACGCTCACCGTACACCCGGTCAACGATCCGCCGCAGGCGGCCGACGACTGGTATCTGGTCGATGAAAACGCGGTGTTGGTGGTCCCCGCCGCCCGCGGCCTATTGGCCAACGACCGCGATGCCGAGGGCACGCCGCTTTCGGTCGCCATCGAGGCACCACCCGCCCACGGTGTCCTGGAACTGGCGCCCGACGGCTCGTTCCGGTACACCCCGGCCTTCGGTTTCGCAGGGAGCGATAGGTTCAGCTATCGGGCTAGTGATGGCCAATCGAGCTCCAGCGTGGCCGTGGTGTCGATCCGGGTGGCCCGGCTGCTGGGCCAAGTGGATTTCCGCCAACTGGACGGCATTTCCCTGGAGGGCGGCGAAGCGTGGTACCGGGTCGAAACGACGCGCGCCGGGTGGCTGACCGCCGAAACCACGGTGAGCGGCTCGCCCGAGGATTCCAAGATCGCCCTTTACGACGCCGGCCAGAACTTGCTGCACACTTCGACCCTGCTGGAAGGCAAGCAGCGGCTGGACCAAGAGGTTTCCGCCGGCCAGACCTACTACGTGCGGATCTTCGGCATTTCGCCCCAGGCGGACCTGCGGCTGGTCAACCTGGTGCGGAAAACAGGCGCCACGGTCACCGTAGCCGGCACCGGCCAGAGTGATCCGTTTGTCTTCGATGCGGCCCGCCTGCGCCTGAGCATTCACGGTGTGAGCTACGCATTCGCTCCCTTGAGCATCTCCAACATCCAGTTCGATGGCGGTGCAGGGGACGACTCGGCAGTGCTTTTGGGCACCACCCAGCCCGAGGTGGCCACGCTGGCGCCGGGTTCGGCCACGCTGGTGGGGCCCACGTGGTCGGCAAGCGTGGCCAACACTGCGGCGATTGTCGTCTTCGGCCAAGGGGGCGAGGATCAGGCAACCTTTTATGCCGCCCCGGCGGCCCGCGATACCTTCACCGCCTCTCCCCACCAGGCCGCCATGGCCGGCGCCGGCTATGCGAATCGCGCGGTGGGATTCGGCCAGATCACCGCCTTCGCCACCCCGGGTGCGGAGGACGTGGCGGTGCTGTTCGGCTCATCCAGCGACGACCAGTTCGATGCCGAGGCGGGCAACGCCAGGCTGACCGATAACCGATCCTACCGTATCACGGCCCGCGACTTCTTGCATGTCCAGGCATGGGGGGGAGCGGGCATCGATTCGGCGGCGCTCCGCGGCACTGTGGGCGACGAAGTGTTTACCGCCCGGCCAGGCCAAACTGCCCTCCGCGGCAGTGCGCTTTGGCTGCAAACCAGCGGGTTTGAACAAGTGACGGCCGAGGGTGGCGGCGGCAACGATACGGCGTGCCTGTACGGCTCGCCCGGCGACGACCTCTTCGAGGCCCACCCGGCCGAAGCCTGGTCGATGCTCACCACCAGTACCTCGACCACGCGCACCGGCGGTTTCCGCTACGTCTATGCCGTTTCGGATCGCCAGGGCGCCGACCAGGCCCGCCTGGACGATTCGGCCGACTCCGATACGTTGATCGCCCAGCCGGGCTACACTATCCTTGCTTGGCCCGGGGGGCTGGTGCGGGCCGAAGGGTTCGCTTCGGTCTCCGCCGCCTCCAGCCACGGAGGGGAGGACCAAGCGGCCTTGCGCGACTCGTCCGGCGACGATACCCTCCAGGCATGGCTGACGGCGGTAACCCTGGCGGGCCCCGGCTATTTCCTGAGTGTGGAAGGCTTCGGCCGGGTAAGCGCGCTGAGTTCTTCGGGTAACGACTTGGCAACGTTCTTTTACCCATCGGCCGACGCCGTGTTCGTGGGCACATGGCAGTCGGCGCGACTGGCAAGCGACGGGGCCGAGGTTGTCGCTAACCAGTTCCGCGATGTGACGGTTCATGGCCTTACAGGCGAAGGCTGGGACCGGGCTTATCTCTATGACGGTCCCGGCGACGATACGCTCGTCGCGGCCGACAGTTCCGTGGCCCTGAATTACCCGGACCGTGTGATCCGGCTTTTAGACCTTTCCTGGGTCCGGGCCCATTCCATAAACGGGGGCATGGACCGACGGCGGGTCGAAGCGATCGACTTTGTCCTTTCGACCGCCGGGCCATGGGAAGACATTTAGCCCAACAGCGTTTGGGCGATTTCAGGCCGGTTGGCCGGGAAAGAGCGCACTGACCGCGGCCTGGGCTGCGCTTTCGATGTGGCGTCCCACGGCGGCAGCCGCCTCATCGGCATTGCCGGCCAGCAATGCGTCCATAATGGCCAGATGCTCGTGGATGGCCCGCCGCTGGGCGGCCTCGTTGGCCCCGATCAAGTCCCGTACGGTCTGGACCAGCACGTCGTAGCGGTGGATTTCGCGGCTGAGCCGGCGGTTGGGACAACCCGAGGCGATCAACTCGTGCAGGCGGCGATCGGCAGCCACGGCACAGGCCAGCCATTCGGGATTTCCAGGCCCGGAAGCCAGTAGGCTGGTTTCGTCGCGGAGTTCCTGAAGCGATCGCACCGGGATTCGCCCCGTGGCCGACCGCGCAGCTTCGCTTTCCAGAATACGGCGAATCTGATAGATGTCGGCCAGTTCCTTTGGGCCGAACGGGGCCACCACTGCCCCCCGGTTGTGGACGAATTCGACCATTCCGATCGCGTCCAGCTCCACCAGCGCCTCGCGTACCGGGGTCGAACTGATGCCGAACCGTGCAGCCAGCTTGAGCACCATAAGACGTGTGCCGGCGGGCAGGCTGCCAGCAAAGATGGCGCGGAGCAGCCGGCGCATGACTTCGTGGCGTAAAGCGCCGCGGGCAAACGGGGGTATGGGTTCTAGGCCCTCGATAGGATCGTGCATGGGCGCCATTATGCATGATGCATTTTACAGGGCCTACCCCCTTACGGGCGCATCCGAGACCAAGCAACTTGGGTTACCAGGCACTCGCTCAGCCAAGCGATACCAGTTCTTAGCCAGCACCGAACGCCTCGCCGAGCCGAAATTACTGCGCTAGCGCGCACTGAAATGCGCTTAGGCGCAGTTGCGGTAACTCTGCCGTGGGGACCATGGGCAAGGGAATTTCCACAAGCCCTCGCCGTAACCGCGCTTGCTAAGGCTGCCCGGGCGAAGGCAAACCCAGGCTGCCTTAGTGCTGCCCGGCGTTGGGCTGAGTCGGCGGCCGGTGCGAATCCGAAAACGTCGGCCAAAGCCAACCGCCTTATAATCTGGCGTGGCAGGGTGCATAATGTCGCAGGCCGTGCTGCGGCAAGCCGTTGGGACGGCGGCCAAAGTCTGGGAGGAAAGCGGGCCGGTCGCACCGGAGTATAACCTTTCGAACCGAGGCCATTGGCCATGGGCAAACGCGCAGTGTTGGTTGGAGTGCTGGCCGTCGGCTGGGCGACTGGCCTTGCATGGGCCGCACCCGAGCCGCTCGGGCCGTATGCGCAACAGGTTCGGCAAATGGTGACAGCCCTGGAGGGCTCCGAGCCGCAGCTCCGGGCCAGAGCTGCCCAGGCCCTAGGAATGCTCCGCGCCTACGACGCCGAAGATGCCTTGGTCAAAGCCCTGGGCGACCATGCGGCTGAAGTCCGCACACAAGCGGCACTGGCGCTGGGCTGGTGCGGGGGGCGGCAGGCTATTGAACCGCTCTTGGCGGCACTGGACGACCCGGCGTGGACGGTTCGCCAGTCGGCCCATGTAGCCCTTACGAACCTGACGGGAATGGAGTTCCCTCTGGACGGTTTGGCCGAACCCGCCCTGCGCCAGGCCCAGGTACGGGTGTGGCGTGACTGGTGGGCCCGCGTGCCCACCGGCGAAGCACCGGAAGAAGTGTATCGCCTTCTCAAGGGCCCCAAGAACCTGGCTGCCGGGGCGAGGCTTTCCGCCTCCAGTACCTACCGCGGGCCGGTGGACGTATTGGTGGATGGCCAGCTTGGACCGGCCTATTGGCAAACCAAGAACGTCCCCTTTCCGCAGTGGTGCCAACTCGATCTGCGGCAGGTCGCTCAGATTGGCCAAGTGGTCATCCATCAGTACGGGTCGGGCTTCTGCATGACCGACTTCGAGGTGGCGTTCAGCACCGATGGCACGCATTTCGAGCCGGTGGTACGCCGGCGGGGTGTGACACCGCCGGAGCTGGTCCTGGACATCGACCCGCGCCCGGCCCGGTTTGTGCGTATCACCAGTTTCGGCTCAGAGCGGAAGCTCTATCCCACCACGTTTTGGGAGATCGAGGTATTTGGGCCAGGCCTGCGCGATGGAAGTTCGCCCCTGGACATCGCCTGGCGTCAGGAGCGGGGGGCGCGGGCGCTGGGGGTGCTCGGTGGGCCGCAAGCCACCCAAGCGCTTCTGGAGTTCCTAGGACCGGTGCCTTCGGCGGCCCCGCGCGATCGACCTGCGGTGCGGGCAGCCGTCCGTTCGCTTGGTCGGCTGAGGAGCCCCGCTGGCTTCGATTATCTCATAAAGCTGCTGGACGAACCGATGTGGGCCCGCGTCGCGGCCGATGCCCTGGGCGATTTCGGCGACTGCCGGGCCGTCCCGCCGTTGCTTTCGGCGTATGCCCGTTACGCCAGGCGCCTCGACGGCAAAGACCCGCCGGACGTGCCGCCGGACGATCGGATGAATTTCCCCTCCGAAGACCGGATGTTGGAAACGCCGTGGGCGATCGCCTATGCCCTGTGCCGGCTGCCCCTGGATGGGCCGAAGGATCGGGAAACGCTTGCCCGGCTGGCGCCGCAGATACTGGCCAACCTGCCCAGCGATTACGACACGTTCGTGCTGTACGAGCCCGAGGGTTATCACTGCCTGACGCGGCATTTGATCGAGGCCGGCGGCCTGCGCCGCAGTGCCCTGGAACATGCGATGCAAGCGCTGGGGCAGCCTCGCCGATTTCCCCCGGACCCCAAAGAGCCGGTCTGGCCCACGTACGCGGCTGGTCGCATGGCCACCTGGCTTCCCGCTCTGGGAACCGACGCCGGCGATCTGCCGCGATTGTTGGCCTTGATGGAACATCGCGACGGCTGGGTGCGGTTGTATGCGGCCAAGGCCATCGGCTGGCTGGGCGACCGCCGGGCCATCGAACCGTTGGCCTGGGTGCTCGCCCATTCGAAAACCGAGGCCGATTTCGGTTACGCTCGCCAGTTCAAAGAAGAGGAGTTCAACGACCCCTGTCCCCGCTGGCGCGAGGCCGTGGTCCGGGCGCTGGGCAAGCTGAAAGCCCATTCCCAGGTGCCGCTGCTGGCGCAAATCCTCAACGACCCGCGCAACGTTTTGGAGGTCCGGCACGCGGCAGCGCAGGCCTTGGGCGAGATCGGCAGTCCGGAGGCCCTGGAGGCGCTGCGAGTCGCTGCCCTGGAGCACTCCTTCCTCAGCGTGCGGCACGCGGCGCGCGACGCCTTGTGGATTCGCGGTATCGCGATCGAACCGCCCAAGGCGGCTGCGTCAAACCCGGGCCAAGGCCTTTCGTCGCCAGACTCCGATGGCCCCCTTGCAGGCGGCTCGCCCGAGGGGTCTA
>Ga0315298_1002091_pt1 | contig 34989 bp, 33 predicted proteins | sample WHS_1_MG_FD_203077 | JGI IMG/M metagenome (GOLD analysis project Ga0315298, IMG submission 203077) | Extremophilic microbial mat communities from Washburn Hot Springs, YNP, Wyoming, USA - WHS_1_MG | ecosystem: Environmental > Aquatic > Thermal springs > Hot (42-90C) | place: USA: Wyoming...
TCCCAGCAACGCCGCTGCGGTGGAGGATTCCACGAGCGGCATAGAGGCTGCAGCCGGCGCCGGGTTGGCCGTCATCGCTATTCCCAACCCCTCCTATCCGCCGTCTCCCGAGGCTGTTGCTTTAGCCAGGGTGGTTCTCCGCTCGATCACCGAGCTCAGCCCAGCTCTGGTAGCGTCACTTGCTGCAAGTCGGGTCGCAGCTGATTCCACCTTATGCGACCGCGTGTTGGCCGACCGCGACCCGACTTGCGACTGAAGCTCGCAGCCAGAGCTCGGTGGTTGATTCCCTCGCGTTCCGACCTAGTAGAGCAGGCAGCCTCGTGCGCGCTGCTCGGCCTGCCACTCCGCCTCGCTGGGCTCACCGCATTTCTTAAGCAGTCTATCCCACTCTTCATCCACGGCTTTCTCGAGAGTAGCTAGCGCTTCCTCGAAGCCGGGCTGGAACAGGTGGGCAAAGCGCCCTTGCTTCTTTAGCCAGGGAACAAGCGGCTGCTTGTAGCGCGGGCGATAGGTCAGGCGGTACACGCCGTCTTCGTATTCAAAGAGCGGCCAGTAGCAGGTGTTCACCGCCTCGCGGGCAAGCTCGATGCTCTCCGCCCCATCGGCGCGCCAGCCACGAGGACAAGGAGAGATCACGTTCAGGAACGAGGGCCCGTCCACGGAGAGGGCCTTGGCAGCTTTACGCACTAGGTCGCGCGGATCGTGAGGCGAGGCTTGCGCCACGTACTTGAGCCCATGAGCAATCATGATCTCAGTCAAGTTCTTGCGTGGCTGGGCTTTGCCCGCCTGGGCCTTACCGACGGGACTAGTAGTCGTCCACGCGCAGGGAGGCGTCGCTCCTGAGCGCTGGAAGCCTGTGTTCATGTAGGCTCCGTTGTCATAGCACACGTACAGCATGCGATGACCGCGCTCCATCGCTCCGGAGAGAGCTTGCAGACCGATGTCATAGGTCCCTCCGTCGCCGCCGAAGGCGATGAAGTGGAAATCCTCGGTGACAACGCCCTTCTTCCTAAGGGCGCGATAGGCCGTCTCCACCCCCGCGATCGTGGCCGCCACGTTCTCAAAGGCCGTATGTATGTAGCTGTCCTTCCACGAGGTGTACGGATAAATAGTGGTGGACACCTCCAAACACCCGGTTGCCGCTCCCACAACCACGGGACCCTTGACCGCCATCAACACCTGGCGGACGACCACGGGGGCGCCGCAACCCGCACACATCCGATGGCCGGTTGCAAGGCGACTGCCTTTTGCCACCAACTCCAGCCATCTCTGGCGGGCCTCCTCGAAGCGGTCGGTCTCTGCCAGTGCCTCCACTGGGCAGACGTTCACGCACTCCCTACACATGATGCAGCGACTTTCGTCTACCCGGAAGGAAACCAAGGCGCGCTCGTTGAAGGTAAGCGCGCCCGTCGGGCACACGCTGACACAGCGGCCGCACGTGATGCACTTGGCTAGCTGCAGAGGCTCTCCATAAGGGGTGTCAACCTTGATGGTGAACCCTCGCCCGGTGAATTCGTAGCAGGCCGGACCTGCCACGTCGCGGCACACGCGTACGCACCGCCCGCAGGCGATGCATTTCTCCATGTCACGCCTTATGAAGGGGTGCTCGTACTGCGGCTCGACTACCCGTACACGGGCACCTTTGGTGACAAGCTCGTTAGTGGTCACGTCGTACTCGACGGCAAGCTTCTGCAGCTCACACTTGCCAGAACTACGACAGACGCATTGCAGACAGCGCTTCGCCTCTTCCTGGGCTGCTGCCAGAGTGAGGCCTTTCTCTACCTCCACGTCCAGCCCAGCTAGGCGTTTGGCTTTGCTGACCTTGGGCATCTTGACCCGCTCCGCTGGTGCGGCAGCTATGCCCATCTTAAGCCACACTGGCGAACGCTCCACCAGACGCCGCCCTAGTGCCCCGAGATCTTTCGCCTGTGCCAGTTGCGCTAGATAGGGGAGAGAACTGTAGGCGGCTAGTCTCTGCTCCAGCCCAGGCAGGTCCTCGCCGCGTAACCATGCGTCCACTGCCAAGGCTGTGCGTTTGCCCCGGGCCACTGCGTGAATAGTAGAGTCTTCCTCGGTGCTCGTGCCCGCATCGCCGATCCTGGTTCCCCTCGCGCGCTCGCAGGCGAACAAGCCTTCCCGTGCTGTCCGCCCCGTGAAGGGGTTAGCTTCCTTAAGGATTAGGCCCAAGGAAGTGCTCTCTTTGGCGGCGGAAGAAGGAAGCGAAGAGATTTCAGGCTCAGCAGCGAACACTACCAGGGAAGCGGGCAGGACAAAGGAAGACCCGTCCTGACCCCGAGCCTCGACCTGTTGCTTACCTTCACTATCTTGGCTGACGCCCTCGACCGTAGTGTCCGTTCTAAGTTTGACGCCTTCTTCCTGGGCGTCGGCCAAATCCTTGTCCCAGGTAGCCCAGGCTGTGCGGCTCTCCTTGCTGAGGATTTCCGCCTGAGTGGCTCCGAGCCGTAGCACTGTGCGTGCCGCATCCAGGGCCAGGACGCCTTCACCCAGTACTACCACCGGGCCTTCCACGCGTGGGGCGGCTCCTATTTTGGCTTGCTCAAGCAGGGTAAGGGCAGCCATGGCTCTTCCTGTCTGGAAGGCTGCGCCTGCCCCGCGAATGCCGGAAGCGACTGCTCCAGCGGCTGCGAGTGCCTCGGTCGAGTAGTCAGGAGCGCCGGTGGCGACGATCACTGCATCGAAGCCAGTCGCAAGAAGTTCATCTGCTGCCTCGGGCGCTCCCAGGTTTGAACCCCCGAAGAAACGCACGCCTGCTTGCCAGAGAGGCTCAAGTTCTTCCTCCAGGACACGTAGAGGCAGGCGAAACTCGGGGATAAGGTAGCGTAGGGCGCCACCCGGTTCTGGTCTCCGGTCGTAGATTGTGACCGTGTGGCCGCGCTGAGCGAGGAACCAGGCAGCGCTTAGCCCTGCCGGACCGGCGCCGACAATGGCCACTTTCTTGCCTGTCTGGGAGGCTCGCCCCAGCCAGCTTTGGGGGGCCCCGGGGATCTTGGCGGCATGGTCGGCAAGAGCTCGATGGAGAGCGCAAACGGCGATGGGCTCATCCACTTCGCCGCGTCTACATACCGACTCACAGTAGCGGGGGCAGATCCTCCCCAGGATGCCGGGGAACGGAAGCTCCTCTCGCACAATGGAAGCTGCCTCGCTTAGGTTGTTCTCCGCCAACGCGGCAAGGAAACCGGGGATGTCGATATGCGTTGGGCAGGCATGAGCGCAGGGAGCTTCGCAATACGAGTTGTGGTCGGACAGATACATCTTGAGGTAGCTCTGGCGACGAGCTCGGACCCGCGGTGTATCCGTCTTCACTACCATGTCTTGTGTCGCCCAGGTGGTACAGGCGGTTTGCAGCTTCTCCACGCCCTCCACTTCTATAAGGCAGAGACGGCAGGCGCCCCAGGCCGGCAAGCCTGGCAGGTGACACAGAGCAGGGATGTTGATACCCTCGCGTTGCGCGACCTCTAGAACTGTCTCACCCTCTTGGGCACGGACGCGTTTCCCGTCTATGATGAGCTCCAAGGCTTTCTTAGTAAGCGTGCTCACTTTCGCCTCCCTCCGGCAGCCGCACGGCCGGCCGGCTCCAGTATGCCTGTCTCCACGCGGACAGCGTCATAACGGCAGGCCTGGCGACAGGCGTCACACTTGATGCAAAGGCTGGTATCTATGGTGTGGGGCTGTTTTCTCTCCCCGCTAATTGCTCCCGAGGGACAAACAGCCACGCAGGCCCGGCATCCGGTGCAAGCGTTCTGGTCGATGGTGTACTGGATAAGCGGTCGGCACACCCGGGCAGGGCAGCGCCGATCCACTACATGAGCCAGCACCTCGTCCCGGAAATAGCGCAAGGTGGAGAGAACCGGGTTGGGAGCGCTGCCTCCAAGGGCGCACAACGACCCCTCCACCACCTCCTGGGCCAGTCTCTCCAGCAAATCCACTTCTTCCAGAGAAGCTTCTCCGGCGGAGATCCGTTCCAGGATCTCCAACATACGGGTGGTACCCACACGACAAGGCACGCACTTGCCGCAGCTCTCCTCGGCCGTGAAGCGCAAGAAGAACTTGGCAAAGTCGACCATGCAAGTGGTGTCGTCAACCACGACCATGCCACCCGATCCCATCATGGACCCGGCGGCAACCAGGCTCTCAAAGTCAATGGGCTCGTCGAGCAGCGAAGCTGGCAGGCAGCCGCCCGAGGGTCCGCCCAGTTGCACAGCCTTGAAGTGTCTGCCCGGCAGCATCCCGCCACCGATACCAAAGATCACCTCGCGCAGAGTGGCCCCCATAGGCACCTCGATGAGACCGCCGTTTGCCACCTTGCCGGTAAGGGAGAAAATCTTGGTGCCCTTACTGGTGGCGGTGCCGATGGCAGCAAAGGCGTCTGCCCCGTTGTTGATGATCCAAGGCACGCTGGCGTAAGTCTCGACGTTGTTCAAGTTGGTGGGCTGACCCCACAGTCCATGAGCCACCGTTCTTATGTGCTTACCTCGCGGCATGCCGCGTTGCCCTTCGATGGAAAGGGTAAGAGCGGTCGACTCACCACAGACGAAAGCGCCTGCTCCCTGGTTTATGCGGATGTCAAAGTCAAAACCGGAGTTGAGAATGTTCTTGCCTAAGAGGCCGCGCTCCCGCGCCTGCTCGAGCGCTCGACGCAAGCGCTGCACGGCAAACGGATACTCGTGGCGCACGTAAACGTAGCCTTCAACCGGGCCGTTGTCAGCTCCGATGGCGTAGGCCGCGATGATCATTCCTTCCACCACGCTATGAGGGTTCCCCTCCAACACGGACCGGTCCATGAAAGCGCCGGGGTCGCCCTCGTCGGCGTTGCAGATTATGTAGTGCTTCTCGCCAGGGTTAGCTCGGCACGAGCGCCATTTCCTGCCTGTGGGGAAGCCCGCGCCTCCTCGGCCGCGCAGTCCGCTGCGCTCAATCTCCTCAATGACAGCCAGGGGGTCGGCCTGCTTCAAAACTTTGGCTAAAGCCGAATAGCCCCCATGGGCCAAGTAGTCGTCAATGGAAAAGGGGTCGACCTTCCCGTTCAGACTAAGCACTATGCGCTTTTGCAAAGCGTAAAAAGGTATGTCCTTCTCAAGTGCGATCGTCTCGCCGGTCTGGGGATGCCTGTAGAGAAGACGCTCCACAACACCATCGCCCACCACACTTGTTTCAACGATCTCGTCGATGTCCTCCGGCTTTAAGCGGGGATAGAAAATGCCTTGCGGGCGGATGACCACGATAGGTCCCTGCTGGCAAAAACCATGACAACCTGTCTCTACGATCCGCACCGTGTCAGTGAGCCCGCGTTTTGCCAAGGCTGCCTCAGCTGCCTCGCGCAGTGCCACCCGGCCGGACGCATGACAGGCGGTACCGGCGCAGATTCTGATCTCCTTCTTGGTGTCGTCGGCCAGATAAGCACTCTTATCCAAAGCGGCTTGCAGGGCCGCGTCTATGGCGGCGATCGTTTCGGGGTCTCTCATTTGGCCGCCTCCTGTTTACGCAGTTTGCGGACCAAACGGCGGGCTTCGCTTGGACCCATTCGCCCGTAAGTCTCCTCGTTACCAATCCTCACCACGGGGGCCAATGCGCAGGCCCCTACACAGTTGACGGTCTGCAGAGTAAAGAGGCCGTCTGGGGTGGTGCCGCCCACCGGGATCTCCAGCTCTTGGCTGAAGGCCTCAACCACCAACGGTGCCCCTGCTACATGGCAGGCCGTGCCCATGCACACGTCGATCACATACTTTCCCACCGGCCGCAGGCGGAATTGGCTATAGAAACTGGCGACGCCGTAGATCCGGGAAAGAGGCAAGCGCATCTCTTCGGCGATAGCTTCCAGCGCCACGCGGGGTAGGTAGCCGTATGCTTCCTGAGTAGCGTGAAGCGCCTCCACTAGTCCCGAACCTGAACGGATGCCGGCGATAACAGGGTCCAGCCGCTTGAGGTCTACCTCAGGGACAAACTGCGCTGGTTTCTCTCCCATGACGCAGGCAGAGGCTGCCCCGCAACTTTCTCCTGGCAGTGTGGCAAGTGCAGCTTTTCTGGCTGCTTCCGCATCGAACGGTTCCTCGGGAAACTCAGGACAGTAGTCGATTTGAATGCAGTCCACCGGGCAGGTGCGCTCGCAGAGAGTGCAGGTGTAGCAGCGGTACTCACCTTGCTCGTCCTTCACCAGCTCGAGTAAACCGACACCTTTCTCCTTGCCCAAAAGCTCGCGGCGCTCAAAATCGATGTCTTTGATCACTTCGTGAAGGGCTGAGCCCTTGCGTCGATCTCTTGTTGTCATGCCGCCACCTTCTAGTCCTCACGCAGGTTGAGGTAACGCCGCTCCGCCGACGCACGCTTACCGCTCCGAGCGGTGGCCTCGAGCACAGCGAAGGCCTGCTCCACGTTGTCGGGGAAGATGTCGCGACCACCCAGGCCATATACGAAGGGCAGCACCTGCGGCCGGGGATCACAGTCGTAGAGAGCAGCCCGCACTTCCAGAAAGACCGGCCCTCCTTGAGCTCCAAAGGAATCGGCCCGGTCTAGCACCCCCACCACCTTGACGTGTTGAAGAGCCTGAGCGTAGGCCTCGTAGGGGAAGGGACGGAAGACCCGCACCCGCACCATGCCTGCCTTGATGCCCTTGGCGCGCAGTTTGTCGACCACGGTGCGGGTGGTTCCGGCAGTTGAGCCTACCACCACGATGGCGATTTCCGCGTCCTCCAGACGGTAGGGGTCTAGCAGGCCATAGGGACGCCCGGATAGCTCGCCAAATTCCTGGCCCACCCTTTCAATCACAGCCAGGGCTCGAGCCATGGCCCTATTTTGAGCCACCTTGTGCTCAAAGTACCAGCCATGCAGACCGTCAAACGGCCCTGCTGTGACTGGGTGCTCAGGGTCGAGTAGCGGGTTGATGGCTCGGTAGGGCCCAATAAAATCCTTAACCTGTTCGTCTTCCAGCATGACCAAGGGGCCAATGGCCCCGCTGATGACATACCCGTCGTACATGTGCATTACCGGCAGGCGCACGTCCAAGTCCTCAGCGATCTTTACTGCTTGGATGCAGTTGTCGTAGGCCTGCTGGTGGTTTTCGCCATACAGCTGGATCCATCCCGAGTCCCGCGCTCCCATGCTGTCGCTATGGTCGCAGTGAATATTGATGGGCCCCGACAACGCACGGTTGACCGTGGTCATGACGATGGGGAGTCGGTAGCTGGAAGCAATGAAAAGGAGCTCCCACATCAAGGCCAATCCCTGCGAGGAGGTGGCGGTCATCGCGCGGACGCCGCCGGCGGCCGCGCCGATGACCGCGCTCATGGCCGAATGTTCCGACTCCACGGTGACGAACTCGGTGTCTACCTTGCCGTCCGCGACCATCTGGGCAAAGAGCTGCACGACCTCGGTCTGCGGGGTAATGGGGTACGCGCACACCACATCGGGGTTGATCTGGCGCATGGCTTCCGCCGTCGCCTCATTGCCGGTGACGGCTAGCGTCTCGCTCTTGCCTCCCCCCATATTGCTACTCCTTGTCTTCTATCTTCATGGTAATGGCCCGCTCGGGGCACTCATGGGCACAGATGCCGCAGCCCTTGCAATGGGCTAGGTCGATCCCTACTGCTTTACCCTCCTTCACGATGATGGAGGCATCGGGGCAGTAGAAGTAGCAAAGCATGCAGCCGCTACACTTCTCGACATCAATGACGGGAACCTGCGATCTCCACCCCCCGGTCTCGACCAGCTCGGAGTTTCCCGGGTCGGGGATAACTGCGCCTAGCTCGTGTTTTTCTGGTCCCCAGGTATCAATGTCGCTTATGTCCCAGCGGCGTTTTTTGGTGGTGCTCACTCTCCTTGCACCTCCTCATAGGCGCGCGTGATCGCGGCGATATTGCCTTCCACCACCTTAGGCGGGAACTTCTTGCTGAAGTCCTCTCTTAAGAACTCGATCACTCGGTCAATGGGGAAAAGGCCGGTGATGCGCGTGAGTGCCCCAACCATCGGGGTGTTGGGAATAGGCCGGCGGATCGTCTCTAGAGCGATACGCGTGGCGTTAACTGTGTAGATGCGGCCGGTCTTGAGGTTGTAGCGCTTGCGCAGCTCAGAAGGCGACAGGTCGCTATTCACAAGCAAGATGACGTCCTCCGGCGCTCCTTTGGTGACGTCAACCACGCTTAACAAGGAGGGGTCGAGGACCACCACGATGCCGGGATGTTCCACTCCTGAGTAGATTTGGATAGGTTCGTCACTTACTCTGGTGAAAGCTACGATGGGTGCTCCTGAGCGCTCTGGCCCGTACTCGGGAAAGGCCTGAAAGTGTTTGCCCTGGCCTAGGGCTAGTTCCGCTACCATCTTGGCTGCTGTCACCGCCCCCTGTCCTCCGCGGGCGTGCCAGCGTATTTCGGTAAGACCTGGCTGGGTCTGGTTCAGCGCGGCGCTGGTGCCGCTCACATCTCCGTCAGACACAATTAGGGTCCCTCCCGACTCATGCAACGGGATAGTACGTGGTCCGTTCCGGCACGGGTCCGCTTGGTTCTAACGTGGCCGGAACAAGCGGCCTCATTATACACACTGATAGCGCTCGCTGCTCGGCTGTTCTCCGTTTCTAGGCTGCGCGCTGGCTCGGGAAACCGCGTGCACGGGACAAGTGCTAGAATCAGCGCCACGAACAAAAAAGCCTTGCTAGGGGAGCGTTCAAGCTGAGAGTGTGGCTCTGCCACAGACCCTACGAACCTGATCTGGGTAATGCCAGCGAAGGGAAGTAACGGTGGTCCGCCAGGGTCCGGTTGTCTACCGAGATGTGTCTCGGGGTGCCGGGCGTCTTAGTGCCCCAGCTTCGATCCCCGTGCGGCGGTCTTAGAAGAGGAGTCATCTCGTGCGCGCAGTCCTGGTTGCAGGGTCGTGGGAGGCCGGGTTTTGCCTTGAACATGAGCCGCCTTTGGAACCAGGGGACAACAAGGAGGCTGGGCAGACCTTGGCGTCTCTAGCCTCTGCCGACCTGGTGGTGGCGGTGGACGGTGGGGGCGAGGTGTTGTCTCGTATGGGCGTGCTTCCCGACTTAGTTGTGGGCGACATGGACTCTATTAGCAGCGAGACTTTGGCCGAGATTGAGCAGTGCGGTGCCAAGGTGGTCCGGCTTCCGACGGCCAAGGACGAAACGGACACCGAAGCAGCCCTGCGGCTGGCAGTCAGTCGTGGAGCGGAGGACATCACGGTCTACGGTGCTTTGGGAGGACCGCGTCTCGATCATCTCCTGGGCAATCTTCTCCTTCTCACCTCGCCCTGGCTGGAGGGTGTGCGGGTGCGGATGGTCGACGGCTTGCATGAGCTGTTCCTGGTGGGAGGGAGTTGTGAGGTACAGGGCGCGAAGGGGGACCTGGTCTCGTTGCTTCCGCTGAGTGTTCAAGTGGATGAGGTCGAGACTGAGGGTCTTCTCTACCCTCTGCGGGGAGACACTCTCTTTCGCGCAAGTACCAGGGGCGTAAGTAACGAGATGACCGGGGAAAGAGCGAGAGTTAGTCACGGGGAGGGCATCCTTCTGCTGGTTCACTATCGAGGGAGGGTAGATCATGTCAAGTGAGAGGAAGAACGCGGGCTACCTGAGCCCGGAGGTGGTGGGGTGCCAGTTCTCCATCTATCCCCTGCGACAGCTGGAGATAGGCGATTCCATAGAGGCGGCCATTCGGGCGGCAAAAGCCGAGGGCTGTGCAATCCGGGTGGGCAACATGAGCACTCTTATCACTGGTAGTGAAGAGCAAGTGTTCTTGGCACTTAGGGCGGCCTTCCGCGCTGCCCAGGCGAAGGGCCCGGCGGTACTCACCGCTACTCTTGTGGCAGGAATGCCTAGTGACGAGCTAGTGGCGGAGATCCAGAGCCGCCTAGACCAGTGAGGGCCCTGGTGTCCGGTAGACTCAGTCTCCTTTACAAAGACTGGAAGACCCGCGAACTTGTGGTTGCGGCCGTACTAGCCGTGGCGGTGGGAGTGATCTTTTGGGGTTGGGGCTTGTTGTGGGCAAGTGCCTCCCAATTCATTCCTTTCCCTTTTCACTACGCGCTTGTGGGCGTGTGGATGATTGGCGGCCTGCTTGTGCCCTATGTGGTACGGAGACCGGGGGCGGCCCTATTGGGTGAGTTGGTCGCTGCCTTTGTGAGTATGGCTCTAGGGAACCAGTGGGGACTTCTCACTATGGCTAGCGGTCTGGTGCAGGGAGTAGGGTCGGAGGCGGTTTTTGCCGGCTTTCGCTGGCGGCGGTTTGGCGGGGTCGCGCTTTATGGCGCGGCTGCTCTAGCCGGGGCCTTTAGCATTCTTCTGGACACGTTCCTCTACAGCTACTATGCCATGTACTCCTGGGATAGCATTCTTGTTGCTGCTGTGCTCTGCGTTCTAGGCTCGCTAGTGCTTGGTGGGCTGGTCTCGCAACTCCTGGGCGAAGCTCTGGCCAAGACCGGGGTTCTTTCGGGTCTTGAGATCTCGCGAGGAAGGGTGAAGCGGATCTGAGTGAGTGCTCCCTTGTTTCTGCGATAAGCGCCAGCGAGCTATCTTTTGCCTACGCCACTCGTCGGCGGCCTGCGCTTTCCAGGGTCTCTTTTCAGGTCGAGCCGGGGAGGGCCATCCTCGTGCTCGGCCCCAGCGGCTCAGGTAAGAGCACGCTCACCCTGTGTCTGGACGGTCTCATCCCCCACTTGGTCGAGGGCGACTACTCGGGTCAGGTCACGGTGGCCGGCTTGGTAGTCAAGGATAACCCAGTGCACGTTCTAGCCCAGCGCGTAGGTCTGGTTTTCCAGGATCCCGAGGCCCAGTTCTGCACGCTGACGGTGGAGGATGAAATCGCTTTCGGTGTTGAAAATCTCTGTCGGGCCAAAGAAGACATCGAGGTGGCCATAGATAAGTCCTTGGCGACAGTTGGACTCTCGGGTTTTCGCAAGCGCTCCTTGACTTCTTTGTCTGGTGGGGAAAAGCAGCGGGTGGCGCTGGCGTCGGTACTTGCCTTGGAACCGCAAGTTCTGGTGCTGGACGAACCCTCCGCTAATCTTGATCCCCAAGGCACCGCTCAGGTCTTTGGTCTGGTGCGCCGGCTCGCAGCGGAGAGGCAGCATACTATTGTCATCATTGAGCATAAGCTCGACGAATTGATTGGGTGGATCGACTCCGTCCTGGTTCTGGGAGAAGAGGGCCGGCTGTTACTGACGGGAGAAAAGCGCGCCGTCTTCTACCAGCAGGCGGATGCTCTTGCTGCGGCCGGTGTCTGGCGACCCCAAACGGTGGAGTTGGTGCAGGGACTGCGTGAAGCTGGCTGGGAAGTCCCCGGATGTCCGCTGACTGTCGAGGAGACTGCCTCTGCTCTTGCAGAGACTCCCGGGCTCGTGGACCGGCTTCGCGCCTGGGAGAGAGAAGAGACTCCTGCCTCGCAAACGGCGAATCAGTCGGAAGTCGAGCCACTCTTGCAAGCGACCGAGCTCACCTACGTCTATCCAGGCTCGGACCCCGCAGCGCCTGTTCTCCGAGAAGTCTCACTCGCCCTACCTAAGGGCAGCTTCTTGGCAGTGGTGGGAGCGAACGGGGCGGGTAAGAGCACCCTGCTGTCACTGCTCTCTGGGGTGCTTCGTCCGCCGCGAGGACGGGTGTTCTTGGAAGGCTGGGACGTGGCTACCATGGCTCCGCGTGTGCTTACCGCCAAGGTCGGACATGTCTTTCAAAACCCGGAGCACCAGTTTGTGAGCGACACCGTGGCTGGCGAGCTTGCCTATAGCCTTCGTCCCGATGCAGGACCCAGAGCGCTCGCACGACTCACAAGGGCGCAGAGAGGGCTTGTTGACGTCTGGCTTGAGCGACTGGGTCTGTCTGCGCTGGCGGAGGCTAATCCTTTCTCCTTGAGTCATGGGCAGAAGAGGCGGCTTAGCGTGGCCGCCATGCTCATCCGCGGGCAGTCGGTGTTGGTCCTAGATGAGCCCACTCTGGGGCAGGACGAGGCTCAAGCTCAATTGCTCATGGCCATGGTCGAGGAGTTTAGAGCTCGGGGGGGAAGCGTGATCATGGTGACTCACGACATGAGATTGGTAGCAGAACATGCCGATCTCGTTCTTGTTTTGCGGGAAGGCCGGTGCGAATACCTAGGGGGCCCGCAGGCCTTGTTTGGACGAGAAGACCTGGTGGAGCGGGCGGGGCTGGCCATGCCTCCGGTTGGACGGGTCTCGGCCGCTCTTCGCGTCCTTGCCAATACTCCTACGGGTCTCCACACTGTGGAGGCCTTTCTTAGGGCGGCCGGTCGCAATCTGAGGGGCTTTGGGGAGGGCTTGGGGGATCGTGGGTGCGGCCATGCGTAGCGGCCAGGTCTATCTCCTGCACCGTGTGAATCCTTGCGTGAAGCTTCTTGCTGCGGTCACGGTGGTTGTTGTTCTTACCTTTGTTTTTGACCCGCTGACGCCGGCTATAGTTCTTTTGCTCACGCTGCTTGCAGGCCGGTTTCTAGGCGGACTCAGTTTCGCGGCTCAGCTCAAGCCCATGCTTGTGTTCTTCATCGCAGGCTTGGCCATCCTAGTGGCCAACATTCTGTTTAACAAGGAGAACGCTGTTTCACCGGCTGTGGTCGACCTAGGGTTCCTTAGGGTCACAAGAGCTGCTCTATGGGCGGCAGGCTCGTTGTGGCTCCGGCTGCTTCTGTTCGCTTTGGTCTCCTTGGTCTTTGTCAAGACCACTTCCCCTCAGGATTTCATCTTGAGCCTTGTACACCAGCTGAAAGTAAATTATCGGGTTGCCTATGGGACCATGGTGGGCTACAGAATGCTGCCGCTTCTAGTGTCTGACTACCACACCATTCGGGCGGCTCAAAGGGTCCGGGGAAGTAGCGAGCGCAGCGGTCTTCTTCATCCCTGGTGGTGGCTGAGGCGTTTTGCCATACCGTTGCTGGCTGGTGCGGTTCGCAGAGCAAGCCGAGTGGCGGTGGCTATGGACGCACGCGCGTTCGGTGCCTTCCCAGAGCGCACCTATCGCGTTCGTATGCGGGTTGACGGGAAGGACCTTGCTTTTCTAGCAGCCGTTTTGGTGGTGCTAGCAGTGGTGGTGGCGGGCACGTGGGTTGCTGGCGTGGCTCGTTTCACGGTGCAGTAGACCACCGGGGTCGTTTGTGCACTGAGCGTCAGAGATGGTCCTCCCCAGAAGCGTGCCCCCGCTTCACCGGTAGAAGCGCAGCTCGGAGATTTCGACTCCCCAGCGGGTGTCGGTGAGCGGGGCGAGCTTGGTAAACCAGAAACGCCCGCTGTCGATGGGTTCACGCAGGGTGATTATCTGGGTGGGTGTGCCTTCGAGGGTGGCCAATTTCACCGTGCCTCCAGAGGGCAGCCGCTGCAACAGCTGGCCTTTCCAGCCTTCCACGCCCGAAATCACCTCGATGATGCTTGCCTTCTCTTTCAAAGTGAAGTCAAAGCCGACCCCGGTTTTCAAGTCGCCAAAGGCGCTCGACCGGTATAACTCTGTGGTCCAGGACGTGCTTTCTTTGCCGTCGGTCATGTTGGAGAGCTTCTCCGGGTTTTCCCTGGCGTCACCCTCCGGGTCCACGTCGTCCAGGGCGGATACGGCCACCGGCAGTGGTTCTCTGGTTATGGTAACTCGGAGAACGTCGTCTTTGCCTTTCAGGTCTGGCTCGGGGTCCTGCTGCACAACAATGCCAGCCTCCCTGTCGAAAGAAGGCACCTGATCAGCAACCTCCAGTGTCATGCCCGCTTCTTCAGCCAGGGCCTTGGCGGTGTCTACCGGCAAACCCAGTACGTTCGGTGCTCCTCCGCCCAGGAGGCTAAGCGGCAGGGCTATGGCCAGGGCAATCACGGCTAAGCCCAGCAAGACCCCGAGGATCTTGAGGCGTCTTATCCTACGGCGTCTTCGTTCCAACTTGCGGGAGTGTTCGCGCACCCAAAGGGTGTCGGCTGTCTCCCTTTCTTCCTCAGCCCTCAGCTCGCCGCTGCCGACAACCTTGCGCGAACGGCGAGCCGGCGTGACCGCACGTTCTTCGCGCTCACGTCGAGGGGAGGCGATTTCGGGTGCTCGCTGCGGAGAGTAGATACCCAGTCCCACCAACGCTCCAAGCAACTCGTCCATGGAGGCGAACCGGTCCTCGGGCAGCTTCTCAAGACAACGCCTGACCACCTTCTCAAGCCCCTCCGGTAGATCGGTCCGCACCGCGCTCAGAGGAGGTGGAGAAGCGCTGAGGTGCATCCGGGCTATCTCGGGCATGTTTGTGCCGTCAAATGGTGGTTTTCCGGCCAGCATCTCGTACATGACCACGCCCAGGGAGTAGATGTCCGAGCGGGCGTCCACTGGCTTACTGCGGATCTGCTCAGGCGACATGTAACGTGCGCTGCCTATCACGGAGCCAGCGCGTGTCACCCGCGTCCAGTCGGGCCCGATGGCGATGCCGAAGTCGGTCACCTTGGCCGTGCCGCTACGGTCGATCAGAATGTTTTGCGGCTTGATGTCGCGGTGGATAATGCCGAGGCGATGCGCAGCGGCCAGTCCTTCCGCTACCTGTCCGGCTATGCGGCCTACGTCGGCCACGCTCAGCGGGCCTTCCCGAATAAGCTCTTTGAGCGAGCGTCCCTCCACGTACTCGAACACCAGATAGTCGTCGGTCTCGGTGGAGCCTCGGTCAATCAGGGTGACGAGATTCGGATGAGAAAGCTGAGCAAGCGCCCTTCCCTCTCTGTCGAAACGGGCGCGGGTGCGGGGATCCTGGTTAAGCGGGGGCTCAAGACGTTTCACGGCCACGTGCCGCTGCAGCCGTGTGTCCCACGCCTGATACACGATGCACATTCCGCCCCGGCCCAGAACCCGGCCTAGGCGGTATCGGTTCTTCAGGAGTGGCCCGGAGCCGTTCTCCTCGCCAGTATCAGTCATAGGCCTCACAGGGGCTTGGTGACTCTTGGACACCGACTTTACAGACACTATCATAGAAAGCAACTATTGAGGGGGAGGTGTCGCCCGGTGATTTACTACGTGATTCCCCGAGAGTTGGCGGATAAGTACTACGAAAAGTTCAAGGAGAAGTTTGCCGGTGTGGAAGGTGTCGAGGTGATAATCGACCGCCGCCAGGGTGAGCGCCGCTCTTCCGCCGAGGGCGGGGGTAGGCGTGTGGTCCGTGACCGCCGGCGCCGCCGTCTTCCCGGGTCTTTCCCGGATGTCTGAGCATGTCTGGCTCGGGCATAAGACTTGATCTCCACAATCACACCCGCTACTCGCCCGACGGGTTGATGTCCCCCGAGGAGCTTCTTCTGGTGGCGAAAGCTCGGGGGGTTGACTGTCTTGCCGTAACTGATCATGACTGCGTGGAGGGAGCGCTCCGGGCCTACGCTCTAGCCGAGACGGAGGCTTCGCTTCCGCGAGTGATTCCGGGGATTGAGCTTTCCACCACAGCCGGCGAGATCATAGGCCTTTACGTCTTCGAGCCCATCCCGGCCAACCTTCCTTTGGCTGAGGCCATGGAGCAGATAAGAGCCCAAGGGGGACTGGTTTATCTCCCGCACCCGTACGATCTGTTGAGACGGGGAGCTGTCACACGCAGTCACCGGGAGGAGGCTGCTCAGCTGGCCGACATAGTGGAGGTGCTTAACGGGAGGTCTTTGGGGCCAAGGGCCTCAGGCAAAGCGGCAAGACTTGCTCGCCGTCTGGGTAAGCCGGCAGGAGCAGGCAGCGACGCGCATCGCGCCAGCGAGGTGGGCTCGACTTATGTGGTGGTGAGCGCCTGCCCAAGTCGGGAGACCCTTCTTTCCTTGTTGCGGCAGGGCTCTGTCCAGAGCCGCTTGGGGCCGAGAGGGTACACTGTCAACTGGGGTCTCCAAGGACTTGCGCCAGTCACCCGGGTGCGTCGGCGGCTTCTACGCGATCTGACAGGGAGGTAGAAAGATGAGTGGCGAGCTGGGTGCCGGGGCGGTACGAGCCTCGCTGTGGCGAGAATGGCGCGGCGGCCCCAGTGTGCGCTGTTTCCTTTGTGCTCATCACTGTGTAATTGCGCCCGGCGAGCGCGGATTGTGCGGGGTGCGGGAGAACTGGGAGGGAGTGCTCTACACCCTGGTCTACGGAAGACCTGTCTCAGTGGCAGTCGATCCTATCGAGAAGAAGCCGCTTTTCCATTTTCTGCCGGGAAGTATGAGCCTGTCGCTTGCCACAGTGGGCTGTAACTTCAGCTGTCTCTTTTGCCAGAACGCTGAGATCAGCCAGATGCCAAAAGATCAGAAGCGGCTGGCGGGGCGTTACCTGTCGCCTGGAGAAGTGGTGCAAACGGCTCTAGAGTCGGGCTGCTTGAGTGTTTCCTATACTTACACGGAACCGACGGTCTTCTACGAATATGCGCGGGACTGTGCGGAATTGGCGGCGGCAGCGGGGCTGAAGAACGTGTTTGTCACGAACGGCTTCATGACCGCTGCCACTCTTCGCGATATCGACGGGCTGTTGCACGCGGCCAATGTGGACCTAAAGTCGTTCTCGGACGAGTTTTACCGCAAGGTGGTCGGAGGGCGGCTGAAGCCAGTGCTTGACTCGATCAGGCGTCTTTGGGCCATGGGAGTCTGGGTGGAGGTGACCACCCTGCTTATCCCGGGGATGAACGACTCGGAAGAAGAGTTGCGTTCAATTGCTACTTTTCTTGTCTCTGTGTCGCCTGATATTCCTTGGCACGTGTCGCGGTTCTATCCCGCGTACCGGTTTCGTCACGTCCCACCTACGCCGGTGACGGCCATTGAAAAAGCCCTCAGCATCGGGCGGGACGCCGGCCTACACTATGTGTACGGGGGCAATGTTCCAGGGCACTCCTCGGAGTCCACTCGCTGCCCAGACTGCGGAGAAGTGGTGCTGGACCGGCAAGGCTTCCAGCTAGTGAGGAATTCGCTCCACGAGGGGCGGTGCCCCCGTTGCGGTCGAGAGATTGCGGTGCATGAAAAGGAGGCGCGGTAATGGCACTCATCGGCTGTTTCGTGACCCCACACCCGCCTATTGCGGTTCCCGAGGTTGCCGGGGAACAGCTGGCCGAAGTGATTACTACTGTGCGGTCGCTGGAGGCGTTGCGAGAGAAGACGGCTGCCCTTGCCCCCGAGACCATTGTCCTTCTTTCTCCTCATGCCCCCATCGCCTATAGACATATGGGGATATCTTTCGCGGCTTCGTATCGCGGGTCGCTTGCTTTCTTCCGGGCCCCGCAGGTAACCGTATCTGCCGAGGGCGACCTGCCCTTGGCGGAGAGGATCTTCGAGGTGGCAAGCGAGGCCGACGTCCCGGTGGCCATCATTGCCTCTCGCGGGGAGAGGGTCGAACTGGACCATGGGGCGGTAGTGCCCCTTGTGTATCTCATGGGCGGGCTGTCTCAGCCTTGCCGGCTGGTGCTTCTTGCTTTCTCGCAGCTGGGGCTGCAGGAACACGTGCGTTTTGGTGAGGCCGTGGGCAAGGCGATACTTGAGGTCCCGCAGCGCGTCCTTTATGTGGCAAGCGGCGATCTCAGCCACCGCCTGATTCCTGGGGCACCGGCGGGATTTGACCCGCGCGGTAAAGAGTTCGACCGTCGGGTGGTCGACTCATTTGCGAGTGGGGATTGGGAGCGTCTTCTCTCAATCGACTATGAGCTGGCCAGTGCTGCTGGGGAGTGCGGTTTCCGGTCTTTAGCTGTTCTTGCCGGCGTAGTAGCGGCGGCGCGGTCGGCGGGTCTGCGTACGGCAAACTGCGTGCTCTCGTATGAAGGTCCCTTCGGAGTTGGCTACCTGGTAGGGGAAGTGGAGTGCAAAGTTGATACTGGCGGGGAGGCAGGGGTCTCAGGCGATCCGCTTGTGGCCTTGGCTAGACGCGCGGTTGAGACCTATGTGCGGGAGGGAAGGGTAATCACTCCAGAACCCATCCCTGGATATGATTCTCGGCGCGCGGGTGTCTTTGTGTCTGTGCACTTGCGGGACGGCTCGCTGAGGGGCTGCATCGGGACCATAGAGCCGCAAACAAGAAGTATTCCTGAAGAAGTGGTGATGAACGCAGTGAGCGCTGCCACACGTGACCCCCGTTTTTACCCAGTCCGGGAGAGTGAACTTCCTGAGCTTGATATATCGGTGGATGTGCTCGGTCCGCTTGAGAAAGTGCAAGGACCGGAGGATCTCAATCCCCGGAGGTATGGGGTTGTCGTGGAGACAGAAGATGGGCGGCGCGCTCTCTTACTGCCGGATCTTCCCGGGGTGGACACGGTTGAGCAGCAACTGCGCATTGCCTGCCGCAAAGGAGGCATCGACCCGGATCGCGAGAACTACACCATTTATCGTTTCGAGGTGGAACGGCACCACTAGGTACTGGGGGCACTCAAGGACAGGTTATGATATTGTCCAGTAGGTTTGCAGCGGGTCAACTGGAGAAGTGAAGTGGCAAGTAACAGTCCGAGTATGGTGCTGCCGAGATCGCGCTCTTCCCAGCACAAGCGGAGGCATTTTCCCGGCTCTCGCCTGGTATGGGGAGGGCTGGTGCGTATCCTGCAGCGCATAGCTCGTATCAAACGCAGCGACAAGCTGGAATTCAAGCTCAGCTTCTCTGTGCGCGATTTGGTCAGCGAGAAAAGCCGAGCGGTGCTCGACCAAGTGGAGGCCTTGGTGCGAGCTGTGCAGAAGGCAGGCTCCTACGAGGCCAGAGAGGAGGCCATGCGGGCCGTAGTTGCTGTGCTGGATGGGCTCAAAGGTCGGGTGCCGCCTGAGGTGTTGAGCAGGTTGAGCGAAGCTGCTCCGGTGAGAGAAGTGGCGCGTTTGGGGCGGGCGGCGGTCCAGCGGTTCCAGAAGGAGTCCGAGGTCAGCGGAAACCAGGTCGGCGAGTCTGGAGGCAGCGACCAGGACGACCAGGCGCCGTCCAGCCCAGGCGACCCCGGACCCGCCGACTCCCATAATTAGCTGGTTGATCGCTATCCCTTGACCACCCCGAGAGGGCGCAGGCGTGCCACGCGGGGCGAAATGCCAGCCCCATCCATGACGGCGACCACCCGGTCTACGTCCTTGTATGCCTCGGGCATTTCCTCAGCCAGGGTCTTGCGTCCCTGTGAGCGGACCAGTATGCCGGCGGCTTCAAGTTCCCGATCTATGGCGCGACCTTTGGCGTGCTTCAGCGCCTGAGCGCGGCTCATGACTCTGCCGGCTCCGTGACAGGTGGAGCCGAAAGTCTCGCTCATGGCTTTTTGCGTTCCTCGACAGACGAAAGAAGCTGTTCCCATGTCTCCGGGGATAAGAACCGGTTGTCCTATCTCTCGATAGGGTGCAGGGACTTCAGGACGGCCAGGTCCAAACGCCCGGGTTGCTCCTTTGCGGTGCACGCATGCCTGTACAGGTCCGTTTTCCGTCTCGTGCGTCTCCAGCTTGGCGATATTGTGGGCGACGTCGTATACCAGACGCAGGTTGAGTGTTTGCGGGGAAATCCGGAGCGCATGGAGGATCGCCTGCTCGGTGAGATGCATGATCATCTGTCGGTTGGCCCAAGCATAGTTGGCGGCACAGGCCATGGCGGCCAGGTACCGTTTCCCCTCAGAGGAGGTTATCGGGGCGCAAGCCAGCTGGCGGTCGGGCAGGGAGATGTGGTAGCGGTTCACTGCGGACCCCATGACCTCTAGGTAGTCCTCGCAGACCTGGTAGCCAAAGCCTCGAGAACCGCAGTGCACCATGATGGCGATCTGTCCCTCGTGCAGCCCGTACACTGCCGCTGCTTCAGGGTCGAACACTTTGTCCACCACCTGAATCTCAAGGAAGTGGTTACCGGAGCCCAACGTTCCCACTTGATCTTGACCTCGGGTATACGCCCGGTCGCTCACCGCGGCTGGATCTGCCCCGGGTAGTGCCCCGCCATCTTCGGTGCGCTCCAGATCGTCCGCGGAACCGTAGCCCCGCTCCACTGCCCACTGGGCCCCCTTGACCAAGACCTGCTCCAGCTCTTTGCGCGACAGCTTGGCGATCGCTCCGCTAGCTCCCACCCCTGAGGGCACATCGCGAAAGATCTGGTCGATCAAGGTCTTGATTTTGTCCCTAACCTCGACTTCCTCCAGATCGGTAGCCAGCAGTCGGCAACCGCAGTTGATGTCGTAGCCGACACCTCCCGGCGACACTACTCCTTCGTCCACCTTGAAAGCGGCCACCCCGCCGATAGGAAAGCCATAGCCGAAATGAATGTCCGGCATGGCCATCGAGTAGCGCAGGATTCCAGGAAGATGCGCGACGTTGGCTACCTGGGTGAGGCTTTGATCCTCGCGCAAGGCCTCCATCAACTCCTTGTCGGCGTATACGCGCCCGGGTACGCGCATGCCGCCTGTCGGGGGTAGTTCCCAGACCCACTCATTCACTTGGACAAGCTGCGGCACGGTCATGGTCCTCACCTCCCCTACACATCAAATAGCACTGTTGCTCGCCACTCTCCGCTGGGCAACTTTTCCACCACCAGACGATGATAGGTGACCGCCTTGATTTCCGTGAGGAGGGTATGGCGGCTCCGGTCGATTGTTTCTCCCCAGAGATCCGCTTGCACCTCTACCTCTCCGTCAGTGTTTTCCCGCAAGCTCACCGTGGCCCCAGTAGCCACAAAGCCGCCGGCAGCAAATAGGTATAAGGCCTCAGCAAGAAGCGCCCGTAATGCCTCCGCCTGTCCTGGAGCTTTGACCTGAATGGTCTCATGCCGGGAGTCGGAGAAACCTTCCAGATCAGCAAGTTGGTCGTATAAGGCAAAAAGCGCGTTCTCAAATAGTGCGGGGAGATCAGATCCGCGTATCTCCAAGAACAGGTCGGCCGGGTGTTCCAGTTCTGTGTAAACCTGAGCTCGGTTCTGCGATTGCCAACGTTTAGGCTCCCGCTTCATTGTTGCTGCCCTTGTTTCCACCAGTGCTGTTTTCGCTGGACTTGCGTCGCTTCTTGGCACCCAGAAGGACCTGCTTCAGCACCTGACTCACGTGGGTGACATACTGGAACTTGAGCCCTTCCAGGAGGTCCTTCTCCCGGATCTCCTCGATGTCGGGTCGATTGCGGTCGGGGAGGATCACCTTGCTGATGCCGGCAGCTTTGGCGGCCAGCACCTTCTCCTTGATACCGCCTACCGGAAGCACCTGCCCGGTGAGGGTGATCTCTCCGGTCATGGCCACTTCCGGATCAACCGGTCGCCTCGATACCATGCTGGCTAGGGCTACGGTGATAGCCACGCCCGCGGAGGGACCATCCTTAGGCACAGCTCCAGCAGGCACATGCACGTGAATATCATGTTTTTGGAAGAAATCCGCCGCTGCTCCCAGCTCCTCGGATATGCTCCGCACATAGGTAAGAGCTGCCTGAGCGGACTCCTTCATCACCTCTCCTAGTTGTCCCGTCAAGATCAAGCGGCCAGTGCCAGGCATGGCCCTTGCCTCGATAAAGAGAATTTCCCCGCCGGTCGGTGTCCAGGCCAGCCCCGTGGACACCCCCGGCTCGCTGGTCCGTAGCCTTCCTTCATGGAAAACCCGCTTCTTGCCCAGGAACTTGGTTACTTCCTTCTCTGTGACGGTGAGGCGTTTGCGCTTGTTTTCTGCCACCATGCGCGCGAACTTGCGGGCAATAGTGCCCACCTGCCGCTCCAGCTCGCGCACGCCTGCCTCCCGGGTGTAGTCCTTGATGATCGTCCTGAGTGCCTCATCCGTGAACTTGAGCTGTCCGGGCTTGAGGCCGTTCTTCTCCACCTGCCGCGGGACCAGATATTGGCGGGCGATGTGCAGCTTGTCCTCCTCCGTATAGCCAGCTATGGAAATGATCTCCATACGGTCGCGAAGCGGGGGAGGAATGGTGTCAAGCATATTGGCAGTACATATGAACATGACCCGGGATAGGTCGAAAGGCAGGTCCAAGTAGTGGTCCCGGAACGAACTGTTCTGTTCTGGGTCGAGGACTTCCAGCATGGCGCTTGAAGGGTCACCTCGCCAGTCCGCGCCCATCTTGTCGATTTCGTCGATCATGAACACCGGGTTACGACTGCCCGCGTCGCGAATGGCGCGAATGATGGTGCCCGGCATAGCGCCCACGTAGGTGCGGCGATGGCCCCGGATCTCGGACTCATCGCGCACTCCGCCCACGCTGATACGGATGAACTTCCGGCCCATGGCCCGGGCGATACTGCGGCCTAAGCTGGTCTTGCCCACGCCCGGCGGGCCGACAAAGCAGAGAATAGGGCCGGAGACTTCCGACTTGAGCTTTTGCACGGCCAGGAACTCAATTATGCGATCTTTGACGTCGTCGAGATCATAGTGGTCCTCGTCCAGCACCTGGCGGGCATGCGCGAGGTCCAAGTTATCTTCGGTGGTGACCGACCAGGGCAAAGACAAGATCCAGTCTAGATAAGTGCGTATGACTCCGTATTCCGCAGCTGCCGGGTGCAGCTTGGACAGCCGATCGAGCTCTCTGCGAGCCTGCTTCTCGACCTCCTCGGGTAGCTCAGCCTTGTCGATTCGCTCCCGAAGCTCGTTGATCTCCGCCTGGGTCTCGTCTGTTTCCCCCAGTTCTTCCTGGATGGCCTTGAGCTGCTGCCGGAGCACGTACTCCCGCTGGCTCTTTTCCATTTCCGACTGCACCTGGCTTTGGATCTTAGAACCTAGCTCCAGCACCTCGAGCTCTCGGCTCATGAGGGCGGTCAACATGCGCAGGCGCTTAGATACGTCTATCTCCTCCAGCAGTTTCTGCTTATCGGCCGTCTTAATGCGCATGGTGGAGGCGATGAAGTAGCCCAGCACGGCCGGGTCCTCAATACCGGCGGCAGCCATCTCCAGTTCGTCGGGCAGGTAGGGCACAAGTTGTATGATCTTCGTGTACACCGAAAGCAGATTGCGTTGCAGAGCCTCCAGCTCCGGTCCCGGCTGCACCGTGTCCGGAAGCTCGCGCACTTCAGCGACCAGGTAGGGCTCCTCTGCGATGAAGCGCTCGATCTTGATGCGACGCAAGCCCTGAGCAATGATGCGCAAGGTGCCATCGGGGACTTTCACCATCTTCTGGATAGTGGCTAGGACGCCCACCGTGTAGACGTCGTTCGGCCCGGGAACTTCCACCTCTGCGCTCTTGGAAGCCACCAGTCCCACCTGCTTGTCCCCGCGGAGGATGTCGTCGATCAGCCTTACCGAGCGTGGCTGTCCTACAGCCAAGGGCACCATGGTGTCGGGGAAAACCACTGTGTCCCGCAGAGGGAGGATGGGCAAGCGCATAGTGCCAGGAGTGAGCTCAACGCCGGAAGCAGAGTCTTGCGTTGAAGTCTCCTCGGTCACGGTGCTCACGCTGAGAAGTTCATCCGCGCTCATCACTGCTCCCTCCCGGAGGCCTGCTCTGTCCCGGAAGCTGGTTCCCTCCCGCAGGTCTGCTCCTCTGGCGTAATGGGGATGCGGCGGGCGGCGCGGCGGGGTCGCAAGGGGATGACTATCTCCAGGTAGCCGCTCCTATATTCGGCGCTGGCTTGACTTGGATCCACCTCCGAAGGAAGAGCCACCGAGCGCTCGAACCGGCCGTATGTGATCTCCATCTGATAGTAAACGGCGTCGGCCGGACGCTCGTCAGACCGAACCCCAGTTACCCGGAGGACGTTGTCCTCAATCTCCAGGCTGACCTGTGCCGGGTCGATTCCCGGCAACTCCAGCTTCACGACCACCGCTCTCTGCCGATCGTCAAAGTAGACATCTGCATTTGGTCGGAAAACTGGGGTGCCGTAGAAAGTCATGCGCTCGCTGCGCACAAGTTCGAGAAACATCCTATCCACCTCGCTCTGGAGGCGTTGGAACCCTGGTATGTCCCGTCTGCTCTTGGATTCCATCTGAGACCTCGCCTGACCGGCGCCGCTAGGCACATTACTTCAACTTGTGGGGCCACAGGTGACCTGGCCCACGTAGCTGCAATGATACCGCGTTTAGGCGATGGCCCGGTTGGAGGGCTTCTACTGTTGGGCCTCCTGCAAAGCCTGAAGCCTCTCTAGCACCTTGCCAAGTGCCTCTATTTCCTCGCCATAGCGGGCCCAGTCTCCTTGCTTCTGCGCTTCGATGGCCCCTCGGTAGTGCTGTCCGGCAAGCTCGATCAGGCGAGAGATGTCGTTCGGCAGAGATGGCTCCCCAGGCATGGTGGTAGTCGTGGAGCCGCTGGAGACCGTGGTCGTCGTGGAAGGGCTGGGCACCGTGGTGGTGGAAGTGCCGGGAATAGTGGTGGGCGTCTCCGGTGAAGTGGTGGTAGGTGCTCCACCTGTTTTGAAGATCTTGGCCAGAGCTTCCTCCACCGAAGGCTCCATAGCCACCTGGTCGGCGTAGGCCACTATCACCCGAGTGAGCTCCGGAATGGGGCTTTGTTCAGCCTGCAGGTACACCGGCTCAAAGTACATTATCGACCGAGCCACCGGCACCACCAGCAAGTTGCCCCGGATCACGCGGCTTCCCGCCTGGTCCCAGAGGGTGAGCTGGGAGGAGATGACGGGATCGTTGCTGATCCGAGCTTCTACCTGCGCCGGGCCGTACACCAGCTTGTCCTTGGGGAGAGAGACCACCATAAGCTCTCCGTAGTGACTCCCGTCCTGACGGGCAATGAGAATGGCCGCCAGGTTCTTCTTGCTCAAAGGGGCGAAAGGCTGAAGCAGGGCGAACTCTGGCGTAGTCTCCCCCGGCAACACGAGCACTTCGTAGTAGGGGACCACAGGGATCTCCTCTGAGCCATAGAGCTCATTAGGGATCTCCCACACGTCTTCCTTGTTATAGAAAATCTGAGGATCATTCATGTGGTAGGTGGCCAGCACCGAGGCCTGCAGGGCAAAGAGATCCTCGGGGTAGCGGAGATGCGCGCGCAAGTCCTCCGGCATCTGGTCGGCTGGAGTAAATAGGCCGGAGAAGACCTTCCCCCAGGCATTGGCTAGCGGGTCATTCGCGTCCATTTGGTAGAAAGTCACCCGACCGTCGTAGGCGTCAATGACTACCTTGATCGAGTTCCGGATGTAGTTCAGTCCGTCAGTCTGGGGCTGGGAGTAGGGAAAGCGGTCGGTGGTGGTGTAAGCGTCCCAGATCCACACAAGCGAGCCGTCAGCTCTCAGCACCAAGTACGGGTCCTTGTCATAGCGAAGGAAGGGCGCAAGTGCCTGCACCCGGTCTTTCAAAGTACGGCGGTACATGATGCGGGACTCGTTCGTAAGCGCACTTGAGAAAAGAAGCTTAAGGGTTCCAAAACGGAAGCTGAAGGCCAACTTGCGAAACGCGCTGCCAACAGGAACGCCGCCTTGGCCTTGGTAGGTAGTGAACACGTTGGTGTCGCCCTTGGGGTAGTCAAACTCAGGACTTGTGGTCTTCACCACCACGTACTCGTTGCCAAGCTCTCCGTAGTAGATCTCCGGCCGTGTGATCCTGAGATCCGTGGAGGTGGTGGGAGGAATGTTGCTCACGAAAAGCACGGGCAGGCCGTCCTCACTGGCCTCATTCACCGGGCTCATGACGAAGCCGTAGCCGTGGGTGTAAGTGAGGTGCTTATTAACCCAGGTCTTTGACTGTTCCTGTAGCTGGTCCTGGTCGAGTTCTCGTGCGCTTATGAGGACCTGACGGTATTGGCCGTTGATGAGATAGCGATCCACGTCCACATCATTAAAGGAATAGTAGAGACGAATCTCCTGGATCTGCGAGTAGGTGGAAAGGGCCGGTCGGGGCTCCCACAAGCGTATGTTGTCTATGGTAGCTGAATTGGCCGCTAGCTCGGCAGGGGTCAGGTCGGTAGAGGCCGGAAGTGAGGTCTGGATCAGGTCGTCCAGGCCAAACGCCCAGCGGGTGGCGGCGATGTTGTGACCGATGTACTCACTTTCCACCGCGATCTCGTTGGGAGCCACCCGGTATTGTTGAATGATGGCTGGGTAGGCCTTTCCGGCCAGCGCCCAGGTGAGCACCATCACGATGATGGCCACTGCAGGAAGCCGCCAGCCTCGATAGCGGATGTTGATCAGGAAGAGAGCAGCTGCTACCAGAGAGACGACAGCCAGGAAGTGGAGCACGGGCAAGGAAGCGTGGACGTCAGTGTAACTTGCGCCAAAGGTCACGCCTCTTGTCGAGTAATCAAGCTCCCAGGTCTGCAGCATGTAGTCTCCAGCCTTGGCCAGCATGGCCAAAGCAAGCAAGCCCGATAGATGCGCCTTGACGTGCGGCGCCGGCCGCATCCGGTTCTTGTGGTCGAGCACCAAAGCCCGGCTAGCCACGTAGATTAAGCCGGTGGCGATGAAGGTGAAAAGCACGGCCAGTCCCACAAAGTTGACGAGCATGGACCAAACCGGCAAGGTGAAAACAAAGAAGGAAGCGTCTTTGCCGAAGAGCGGGTCTTGGTAGCCAAAGGGCTGTCGATGCAAGAAAAGAAGGATTGCTTCCCACCGGCTGCTATAGATGGCGCCCATAATGGCTGCGATTACTAGCGAGGCGCCTAGCATCAGTCTCCCTGGCCACTTGCGCCGCGATACCCACTCGAAGACGTTGTCTTCCTCCGACCCTGAGACAGGAAGCAAGCGCGGCGAGATCCTGCGCGCAAGCCACAGATTTCCATAAAAGAAGCCAAAGAAGACAAGGCCAAAAAAGGCTCCGACCGCCGTCCGGGCTAAGAAGGGGGTCCAAAAGACGGTGGTGTACCCGACCTCCTCATACCAGAGGTAGTTTGTCCAAATGCGGGAGATCAGGCTGCCCAGGCCTAGGAACAGGCCGAGCAGCACCAGAATGATGACCGCCCGGCGCAGGGGCCCCGGTCTCAAGCGCGTCACACGCTGGAGCCAGTCGGGCCCCGAGCGCCGTTTGCTGGGCTGGTCAACGGGCATAAGGAAGTACGATGGTCACTCGTTCTGCCGGCAAGGTAGCTTTAGTGATCTCCAAGGTGGGACTGTCTTTGTGCTCCACTTTCTTCTGGGTGGCCAGGAATGGCTCCACCGGACCGATAGGGAAGTCGATTTTCTCGGTCTTATAATGCATGGGGATGACCACCCGCGGGTTGACAGCTTCCACCACGGCAGCTGCTTGCTTGTGGTCGATGGTGAAGTACCCTCCCACGGGCACCAACAGAACGTCGATGGGACCCAAAGCCTTCACTGTGGCCTCGTCCAGGGTATGGCCGAGATCTCCAGCGTGGGCAAGTCTGATCTCGCCGTCGTCGATGATCACTATGGTGTTCTTGCCTCTCTGCGACCCGCCGGTGTCGTCATGGGCCACGTGGACGCCTGTGATGCGTACCTGGCCCACTGTCACAGAGTCTGGGTGGACTAGCACGCGCGGTTGCCCGGGTACGGTGTCGGTGGCACCATGGTCATCATGGGTATGGGTGGCGACCACCACATCTGCGGTTTCCCCCACCGGAGCGTAGCGGACTGCGCCGTCATAGCTGCCATGCCTGTAGGGGTCGATGATTATCCTGGTATCATCGGCAGCTTGAACGAGGAACGAAGAATGGCCAAAGTATGTGAGTTTCATGACGTCCTCTCCTTTGCCTCGTTTGTAAGCGAGGATAGGTTAGCTGATTCCCGGATAGGGTAACAATAAGAGCGTCGGTCAAAGACCCGGCCTGGAGGCGGGTCCGGAGAATTACAAGGAGAGAAAATGGGCGGAGGAACCGTCAAAGAAGTAGACACGCAAGAATTTGACCAGATCATCTCTAACTCAGCCGTGCCTGTGGTGGTTGACTTCTGGGCGCCGTGGTGCGGACCCTGCCGCATGGTGGCTCCCGTTCTTGAGAAACTGGCCGCCGACCATCCCGACAAGGTGCGCGTCATCAAGGTAAACGTTGACTTGAACCCGGAACTGGCTGCCCGGTACGGGATAATGAGCATCCCCACGGTAATATTGTTTAAAGGCGGCAAAGCCGCAGCTGCCTTGATCGGGGCGCGTAGACAAGAGGAGTACGAAAAGGAGTTCGGTCTGGTCTAATGGCTACCTACGATCTTAGATGTCGATCTTGCGGGCATGAATTCGAGATCTTCGTTCTCGGGTTCCTCAAGGATGAAGCCAAAGTCTGTCCCCAGTGTGGCAGCCGCGAGGTCGAGCGGCGCTTCACTGCTTTTGAGGGCGTGGTGAGCTTCGGCTCCTCGGAGGGGCGCTCCTACTCGGGCGGTGGGGGCAAGAGCTGTGCCTCCAGTTGCTCGACTCACTCCTGCTCCACTTGTGGTCGCCGGTAGGGGCGGGAGCAGGTGTACCCAGAGCTTCTTCACATAGACGGGTTCACCCTTAATTCCTACGGCGTGATGATGGCGCTTGCCTTCATTGGCGCCGGCTTGGTGGCACGCTGGCAGTTCAAGAAGCGAGGCCTTGACCCTGACTTTATCTACGGTCTTCTTATAGCCGCCATAATCGGCGGTCTTCTGGGGGCCAAGATCCACTATCTGATCATTCATCCCGAGCAGTGGCCGAGCAACCTGTTGAGCGGAGCGGGACTGGTGTGGTTTGGCGGCCTGTTCGGGGCCATTGCGGCCGTAGTGGCGGTCACTCTTCTTTCCAAGAAGCGGCTGGCAGTGGTGATGGACGCGGGCGGAGTGGCGGTGCCACTGGGCTACGCCATCGGGCGGATAGGCTGCTTCTTGAGAGGCTGCTGCCACGGCAAGCCCACCGATCTTCCTTGGGGAATGTCCTTTCCCCAGGGTATCCCACCCACGCCAGAGGGTGTGCACGTTCATCCCACCCAGCTTTATTCGATGGGAGCGAACCTGGTGATCTTTGCTCTAATGGCGTGGGTGATCGGACCTCGCATCAAGCGGGAAGGCGCTCTCATCTTCATATATGCAGTCTTGGCGGGGGTTGAACGGTTCTTGGTTGAATTCATCCGCACGAACGAACCGGTGGCGTTGGGACTCACGCAGCAGCAGTGGATTGCTCTCGCTCTTATAGTGGTGGGCGCGGTGGGCGCCTGGTGGTTTGGAACTCGGGGCAGACTGCGTCCTGCCGTGTGAACTAGCGCCGTACTGAGACGCGGCCCTCGCTGCGAGGTGGCCCGAAGCAGTCCCGCGGAACCTGCTCTCGCTCGGCTTTCGTCTGAGGGGGTGTGGGTTGGGGGTTGAGCTGCCAGCTCGTTCTGGGGCTCCTAAGATCACTGGGTGGTGAGGACAATGTTCACGAGGCGGAAGAAAGTGGTGTTCGGCATAGTCGCGGCCTTCCTGTTGCTAGGGATAGCGGCGCTTCTGGGCGTAGCTGGTTGTGGGGAGAAGGAAGAGGCGGCGGCTCCCAGCGAATTCGACTCCTTTGTGTCCACAACCGCAGCGCCCGCTACCACAGAGTTTGCCGGTGGTGCTGCCCCGCCGTATTCGCGCGAATCCGAATCCTACGCAGGGACGAGCGGCACCGTCACAGCAATGCTGAGCACACTGGAGGCTGCGTCTGGTCAGAAGGTAATTGCCGACGCAGTCTTAGAGATCGAGGTGGACCAAGGCCGCTTCGAGGCGGTTTTTGAGCAGGCCCGTCTGCTTGCCGACCGCTACGGTGGCTACTTGGTGAGCTCTCAAGCTGTGGCGAGCGGCGAGGAGGAGAGTCTTAAGAGCGGCACTGTGGTAGTGCGGGTGCCGGCCTCGTCCTTCAATCGAGCTCTAAGCGACGCTAGCAAACTCGGCAAGGTGAAGAGTGAGCAGATTCAGACCCAAGACGTGACCGAGGAGTACGTCGATCTCGAGGCGCGCATCGCTAATTCTGAGGCCCACGTGAAGGCGCTTCTGGCGCTGCTTGCCAAGGCCAAGACGGTGGACGAGATCCTTCAGGTCCAGCAGACCCTCACCTATGCCCAACAAGAGCTAGAGCAGCTCAAAGGGCGCATGCGTTACCTGCAGGAGCATACCAGTTTCTCCACGCTCACCATGAGCATCCACGAAACCGGGGTCAAAGTGGCAACGACGGAGGACTGGGGAGTGGTGCAGGCCCTCAAGGATGCGCTTAAGAACTTTGTGCGCGCCGTGAACGCCATCATCAGGGGACTGGGCGTCCTGATCCCGGTGCTAATTGTCCTCGCGATCATCGGCTACATCGTTTACCGAATCTGGAGAGCGCTCGCCCGGCGCAGTCGCGAGCGGCGCTCGGCACAGTATCAATCCTACCTGGCGCCGCAGTACGCAGGGCAGCAATACCCGCCGCAACAGACAGCAGCCCAGCAATATCCGCCGCAACAGCAGTCGCCAGGCCAGCCGGGGGTGACTGAGCCGCCGGCCCCTGGGCTGACTGAGCCGCCGGCCCCTGGGCTGACTGAGCCGCCGGTACCCGGGCCCAGTAATGACTAGGCTCTTGGTACCCGGGCCCAGTAATGACTACGCTCTTGGTACCCGGGTCCGGCAAGTCCGCTAGGTAGTAGCCGGCCCAGCGAGTGCTGCCGGCGAGCGCGCCCGGCGGCCTGGCGCTTACCGCGTGGCCGGTGTATACTGCGTCCCTCATGTCGGCGGGCAGCGCGCAAGTGGTTTTGTTCTGTCCGGCGGCATGGCTACAATTTCATATGTACCAGCACCCCTGCTCCGGCAGAGAGGCCGGGGCCGCTTAAGACCGTAGGAGGTGGCCAAACTGAACAGCTACGAGCTGGTTCTCATCCTGCGTCCTGACGCGACGGATGAGCAACGAAACGCGGTGCTTGAACGCGCCAAAGACATCATCACCGGCGACCAGGGCGTGATGCTCAGGATCGACGAGTGGGGCAAAAAGCGCCTCGCTTATGAAATCAAACATATGCTTGAGGGCTTCTACTACGTGCTCTACTTTGACGCTCTTCCTAAGACCCTGGACGAAGTAACGCGAGTGATGCGCATCACCGATACCGTGCTCCGTTTCATGGCGGTGAGGCGGACCAAACCACTTGGTGTCCAGGAGCCGCCAGCGGTCGCCGAACCAGTTGCTGAAGAAGCCTAGGGCAAAGGAGCAAAGATGGCTCGCGGCATCGCCCGAGTGACGTTGGTGGGCAATCTCACGCGCGACCCCGAATTACGGCAGACTCCCAATGGCACTTCGGTGTGTCAGTTAGGAGTGGCGGTTAACTCTTCCTACAAAGACGCTACCGGACAATGGGTGGAGAAGCCCAATTTCTTTGACGTCATTGTCTGGGGAGTGCAGGGAGAGAACTGCGCCCGGTACTTAAGCAAAGGGCGGCAGGTGGCGGTGGACGGTCGTTTAGACCAGCGCACTTGGGAAGCGCAAGACGGAACCAAACGTTCCAAGATCGAGATCATCGCCGACACGGTGGTGTTTATTGGTGCCGCCGGCGAGGCTCGTGAGCCAGGGTTGAGGGTCCCCGAGCGGGATCTTCCGGATTCGCTTCCGCCAGACGATTTTCGTGATATCGACTTTGGGGGCGATGACATTCCATTCTGATCATCCCTTCTGATTACGCCCAAGGAGGTAAGAAAGTGGCGAACCCCAAGAAGCAGAAGCGCGCCCGACCGGCAGCCGGTTCTCGTAGGCGTAAATACTGCTTTTTCTGCAAAGAAGGTGTAGAGGAAGTTGATTACAAAGACTACATAACGCTTCGTCGGTTCATGTCTGAGCGCGCGAAGATCCGCTCTCGCCGGACGACCGGGGCCTGCCGCCGTCATCAACGTCAGGTGTCCGTGGCTATCAAGCGAGCGCGCGAACTAGCTCTGTTGCCGTACACCACCAGATAGTCGGAGGACCATGAAGGCCATGCAGCTCGGCCAGGCCAGCAGCGGTCGCTCTTCTTACCTTGTCGCAGGCAAGGCTGTGGCTGCCACGGTCATCATGGGAGTGGGAGTGGGGGTGCTTCCCTTGGTCCCGCCTCTGCTTGTGCCACTGCTTCCCTTGCCGGCAGCCTATGTACTTGCTCTGGGGGGATGGAAGCCGGCGGCAGTGGTGGTGTTGGGTTCGTCGCTGTTGATTTATCTGGGTGCGGGACCAGCGTTTGCCGTGTTCGTCTGTCTACTCTTAGCGGGGCTCTCGCTAACCCTGGGGTACTCCTTGCGGCGGGGCTGGGACTTCGCGCGGAGCTTGGGCGCAGTGTCCGGTGGAGCCTGCGGGGCTTTGGTGCTTTGGGGCTTGTTTGTATGGCAGGTCCTGGGGGTGGGAGCCAGCGAACTCCGGGAGTCACTAACTGCGTCGATTGACGCGGTGGCGACGAGATACGCCGATTTGGGAATGAGCCAGGCGACGGCCGAGGCGGTGGCAGAGCGGATGCGTGAGCTCGTGGGGCTGGCCGGGTACTTGGCCCCTGGCGTAGTGGGTATGGGCTCGATCTTGCTTGCTGCCTGTTGCCTGGGTCTTGTCTACGTCATGTTCCCGCGGACCCGGGCGCGACTCAAGGCGGCTTACCGGCTTTCTGAGTTCCGCCTGCACTGGGTGGTCGCCTATGTGACCATTATTGGACTGGCCCTGCTTCTTCTTGCCGCGGGTAAAGGTTCTTGGGGGAACCTGCCCACTTACGTGGGCGTCGATCTTCTCCTGGTGTCGCAGACACTTTTCTTCCTGCAAGGGCTGGCGGTGACGCATGCCTTGGCGACGAGGCGAGGGCTGAGGAGGGCTTCGCGCGTCGCGCTTTACGCGACCGCGCTCATCGCCCAGCTACTTACTCAGCTCACCGGGCTGTTTGGTCTGCTTGACACCTGGTTTGACTATCGAAGGCGCTTTGCTCTTAGGAGCCCGGGCGCTGGCCAAGTAGGCTGAACAAAGACAAGGAGTGATTTATGGAGGTTATCCTGCTTCAGGATGTTGATAACTTGGGCAAGAAGGGAGAAATTGCCCACGTCTCGGACGGGTATGCTCGCAACTACCTTCTGCCCCGCAAGTTGGCGGAGATTGCCACTCCCGGCCGGATAGCAGCTGTGCGCAAGATCATGGAAGAGAAGGAAGCTAGGGCGCGTAGGGAAGCCGAGCGCGCTGAGGAGACAAGGGAGATACTGTGCCGCACGGTGCTCACCATCCCTGCCCCAGTGGGCTCGGGTGAGCGGCTGTTTGGCTCGGTCACCAACCAAGATATCGCCGATGCCATCTACACAGCTCGTAAGCTAAGGATTGACAAACGCAACGTGGAGCTGGAGGAGCCCATCAAGATGGTGGGCACCTACATGATTAAGGTCCACGTGCATAGCAGCGTGGAACCAGCTGAAGTCAAGGTCATCGTGGTGCCGGAGGAACGCAAGTCCTAGCGGATTACAGCCCCGAGGAGGGGACATGAAGGCGATGCCTGATAGTGTCGCTGGAGGTCGGGGCGGGGAGGACTACTCACTTCCCCAGAACCTGGACGCTGAGATCTCGGTGTTGGGGGCGAGTATGCTCACTCCCAACGTCATCCCCGGGGTAAGCGAGATTGTTCGGCCGCATCATTTTTTCCGGCAAGCTCACCAGCGGATTTTTGAGGTAATCGAGGACCTGTTTTCTCGGGGGGAACCGGTCGACCCAATCACTGTCTGTGAGGAGCTGGCCAACCGGGCAAAGCTGGAGGAGGTGGGCGGGCGTAGCTACGTTCATAGCCTGGTGGCGGCCGTGCCTGCCGCCACCAATGCCAGGCATTATGCCGAGATTGTGCGCGAGAACTACCTGTTGCGCTCGCTTATCCGGGTGGGAGGACAGATCACGGAGATGGCCTATCGCCGTGAGCATCCGCCTGCGGAGCTCATCGACAAGGCCGAGCAGATGGTGTTTGAGATCTCGCAGACACGGGCGACTACTGAGTTCGAGCCGCTTTCCGAGCTGATTGACGCCAACTTCGCGGAACTGGAACGTACGGCAGCCGAGGGTCATCACACAGTGGGCTGCCAGACCGGGTTTCGCGACCTGGACGCGATCATCAACGGATTCCTGCCCTCCAATCTGATCATCCTTGCCGCGCGACCTTCTATGGGCAAGACGGCTTTCGCTCTCAACATCGCCCGCAACGTAGCGGTTGACCAGCACAAAGCAGTGGGCATCTTCAGCCTAGAAATGTCCAAGGCGGAGGTGGCCATGCGTCTTATGTGCGCCGAGGCAAGGGTGGACAGCCGCCGGGTCAAGCGCGGGCAACTGCAGCCGAACGAGTGGAGTCGGCTGGCGGCAGCCTGTACGCCCCTACATTCGGCGCCCATCTTCATTGACGACAGCGCTTCGCTCAACCTGATGGAGATAAGAGCCAAGGCTCGTCGTTTGCGGGCCAGGGAGAAAAACCTCGGGCTCATCATCCTTGACTACCTGCAGCTTATGATGGGTGATGTTGGCGCCGAGAACCGACAGCAGGAGATCGCTCGTATCTCCCGGGGCCTCAAGATCCTGGCTCGCGAGCTGGAGGTGCCAGTGCTGGCGCTTTCTCAGCTTTCGCGTCAGGTGGAGCAGCGTGCAGGCAACAAGCCTGTGCTGTCGGACCTTAGAGAGTCCGGAGCTATCGAGCAGGATGCGGACGTAGTTCTCTTCATCTATCGCGACGAGGTCTACAATCGGGATAGCCCCGACAAGGGCACGGCAGAGATCATTGTGGGCAAACAGCGCAATGGCCCCATTGGGGAATGCAAGTTGGCCTTCGCCCAGAACTATGCCCGCTTCGCCGACCTAGCAGAAAGGACCCTGAGCCCGCAGTGAGACTGGCCCGTGAAGGCTACGACGTCGTTATCGTGGGCGGGGGCCCGGCTGGCATCTTCGCCGCGCTCGAGCTGTCACGTTGTTCAAACTTGCGCATTCTGCTTCTGGAAAAAGGGGCGGAACTAAGCAAGCGCAGGTGCCCGGCACGCACTAGTGGCTCATGTGCCCACTGCTCCCCGTGCCACATCACGACCGGCTGGGGCGGAGCGGGGGCCTTTTCCGACGGCAAGCTAACCTTGAGTGCTGAGGTGGGGGGATGGCTGCGCGAATATGTGGGCGAGGGGGCCATGGAGGTTCTCATTGCCGACGTCGACAGAGTCTATCGGGACTTTGGCGCGCCGGAGACTCTTTACGGCCACGACGCGGAGGCGTTCGACCGTTGGGCCGACCTGGCTGCTCGCCAGGGTTTGCGCCTTGTGCGCTGTCCTGTACGTCACCTGGGGACTGAACGAGCGGCAGCCGTGCTTGCGGCCATGAGAGCAGAGCTCGAAGAGCGAGTGGACATCGCCACGGAGACCCAGGTGGCGCAAGTGCT
>Ga0315298_1002092_pt1 | contig 34970 bp, 30 predicted proteins | sample WHS_1_MG_FD_203077 | JGI IMG/M metagenome (GOLD analysis project Ga0315298, IMG submission 203077) | Extremophilic microbial mat communities from Washburn Hot Springs, YNP, Wyoming, USA - WHS_1_MG | ecosystem: Environmental > Aquatic > Thermal springs > Hot (42-90C) | place: USA: Wyoming...
CGCGCCGCGGCATGATCCTCGGGTTCGAGATGCAGCGTCGCGGTCAGCTGCCCTTCGAGACCGACGATGACCTGCCGCAGCTCGGCCGCGTCGCGGCAGCGGACGAGTATCCCGGCTGCGCCGAAGACCTCCTCGGCGAGCGAGGGTGTAGCCAGGAATGTCGCGGCATCCGTGGCGAACAGCGCCCCGCCCGGCCCGCGCGCCACCTCTTCCACGCCGCGCTCAGCGGCCCTCGCCTCGATCCCCCGTTCACAGGCACTGCGAATGGCGCCTGTGAGCATGGTCTGCGCCGCCGCCGCCGCAAGACCCGCGCGTGCCGCGTCGAGAAAGGCCTGCAATCCCTCGCCCTCGATGGCGAGCAGCAGGCCAGGATTGGTGCAGAACTGGCCGGCACCGAGCGTGAGCGACCCCACGAAAGCGGTGCCGAGCCCTGCACCGCGCCGTGCCAGCGCGCCAGGCATGAGCAGGACGGGATTGATGCTGCTCATCTCGGCGTACACCGGAATCGGTTCCTTCCGCCGCGCTGCGATCGCCGCGAGAGCGAGCCCGCCGCCGCGCGAGCCGGTGAACCCGACCGCCTTGATGCGTGGATCGGCTACAAGCGCCCCGCCAAGCTCGTTGCCCGCGCCGAACAGCACCGTGAACACGCCCTCCGGCAATCCGCAGGACGCGACGGCGCCCGCCACAGCATGCCCCACCAGCGCCGAGGTCAGCGGATGCGCCGGATGCGCCTTCACCACCACCGGGCATCCCGCCGCGAGGGCAGATGCCGTATCCCCGCCAGCCACGGAGAACGCCAGCGGGAAATTGCTGGCCCCGAACACCGCGACCGGGCCGAGCGGAATGTTCCGCAGCCGCAGATCCGGCCGCGGCAGGGGCTGGCGCGCCGGCTGCGCGGTATCGATCCGCAGGTCGGCGAAGCGCCCGGCGCGCAGCACGCCGGCGAACATCCGCAACTGCCCGCAGGTGCGGCCACGCTCCCCCTCGATCCGCCCGCGCGGCAGCCCGCTTTCGGCACAGGCCGCCTCCACCAGCCGGTCGCCCAGCGCCATGATGTTGGCCGCAGCCGCCTCGAGAAAGGCGGCGCGGGCCTCCGGTGTGCTGTCCGCGAACGCGACCGACGCCGCTTCGGCCCGCGCGCAGGCCAGTGCCACCTCGGCAGCGCCAGCCTCGCCGAAACCGGGCGCGCGTGGCTCGCCGGTCGCCGCCGTCCTGCCGTGAAACGCGACACCCCCCGTCTTCACGAGGCCCGCGCCGAGAAGGGTGATCCCTTCCGCAATATCGATTTCCGCTGTCATGCCGCGTGCTCCTTCAGCAAACCCCAGGTCACAAGATTCCGATGCAGTTCCGCCTGCTGCCGCTCGGCAAGCGGCCAGGCGCCCGGCGGGCGCACCGCCCCGCAATCCTCGCCCATCAGCGCCAGCGCCGCCTTGACTACCGACACGTTGGTGCCGTTGCCCTCCTCGGCGCGCAGCGCCTCGAACGGCTCCATCACCTCGATTAGCGCGCGCGCCTTCGCATAGTCGCCATCTTCCAGCGCGGCATGAATGGCGAGCGAATGCGCCGGCCAGACATTGATCAGCCCCGAGGTGAAGCCCCGCGCGCCGACCGCGTAGAACGCGGGTGCCCAGGTCTCCGCTAGTCCGCCGACCCAGACCAGCGCCGGATCGGCCCGCTTCATCGCCGCGGCCAGGCGCATCGGCGCCGGCGTCGCCCATTTCACGCCGACGACCTCGGGGATGGCGCAGAGATCGCCGATCGCATCGAGGCCGATCCCGTCATTGCGCAGATAGATCACCACCGGCAGCCCCTGCCCGGCCTCGGCAACCCGGCGCACATACTCGACCACGCCGCGCGGCGCGACGAACGGATCGGGCGGCTGGTGAACCATCAGCGCCGAGGCACCGGCGGCGCGGGAAGCGCGGGTCAGCGCCAGCGCGTCGCCGATCGATCGCCCGATGCCCGCGATCAGCGGCACCCGGCCGGCGACCAGTTCCGCCGCCGCATGCACCGCGCGCTCGGCCTCATCGGTCGTTAGCGCGTAGAATTCGCCGGTATTTCCGTTTGCGGTGAGGATATGCACCCCGGCGGCCACCGCCCGTTCCACCACCGGCCTGAGCCGGGCGGTGTCGAGACGGTCATTTCCGTCGAAGGGCGTGGCCAGAATCCCTGAAATGCCCGCAAGCCGGGCACGGAAGGTATCGCGGTCGAATGTCATGGGCGCTCCTGTCATTGGCGCGTCAAGGGCCATCCGCGGCCCCGCCGGTCCGGTTGACGAACGGACTGAAGTCGGCAGTCGGATCCCCCGGCAAGCGGGCCAGACCTTAGTCCCGCCCCTTCCGGGAGGCAACAAATTGATCTTTATATTTTACGAATCGATCCCTCCGCCCATCAGCCCGAGGGCCGGATGGCAGAATGAAGGCGTGAGGCTGTAACCATTGTGTTCTGGCGGACGTAAGGCACCTTACCGGAAGGCATTCCGTCCTCCGGAAGCGGGATATCTCGATGCCGGAACCCGTCAGCACAGAGGATCGTTCATGACCAGGCGCCCTTCCGCCCCTCCCTCGGACAGTCATCTCCTGCACACGCTGTCGGAGCTGAGCTGGAACCGTTTCCACACGACGGCGGTGCTGCTGTTCGGCCTCGGCTGGGCGCTGGATGCGTTCGAGGTGACGCTGATCGGCAATGTGCTGGGGGCGTTGCGGCAGCATTTCGGGCTCGGCAGCAACGCGATGTCGGTGATTCTCGCGGCATGGTTCGTCGGGCTGATGATCGGGGCGGCGGGGTTTGGCGCGCTGTCCGACCGCCTTGGGCGGCGGCGTGTGTTTCTGGCCAGCCTCGTTTTGTATGGCGTGGCGACGCTGGCCACCGCCTTCGCGCCCAATCTCGCCGCCCTGCTGGTGCTGCGGCTGCTCGGCGGCATCGGCGTCGGCGCGGAATATTCGGCGATCAACGCAGCGATCGCCGAGCTGGTGCCGAGCCGCTCGCGCGGGCGGGCGGCGGCGATCGTGCTGAATTTCTGGCCGCTGGGCAGTTTCATCGCCGCCTTGCTGGCCTGGCTGGTGCTGTCTTCCCTGCCGCCGGATCTGGGCTGGCGGGTTGTGTTTGGCCTGGGCGGCGTGGTCGCCCTTTCGGCGGCATGGTTCCGCCGGCATCTGCCCGAGAGCCCGCGCTGGCTGATCGATGCCGACCGGGCGGAGGATGCGCGCGCCATCGTCGCCGGGATCGAGGCGGGACTGACGACGCTGCCGCCGGCGTCCGCGGTGCCGGTCGTGCACCGGATCCGCCGCGAGGCGGGGCAGTTCGGCCGGCTGGTGCGGCAATATCCGGGCCGGTTGCTGCTGGGGGCGGCGCTCGATTTCGCCGAAGCCGCGGGATATTACGGGTTGTTCGCCTTCCTGCCGATCGTGGTGCTGCCGGTGCTGCATCTGCCGGCGGACCGGCTGCCGCTGTTCTACCTCGCCGGCAGTGTCGGCGCCGCCGTGGGCGGGCTCGCCGCGGCGTCGCTGCTCGACCGGATCGGGCGGAGCTGGACGGTCGGCGGGTTCTATCTTGCCACCGCACTCGGCCTCGTGCTGTTCGCCCTGGTGACCGGGCTCGGTGCCGGGCCGATCATGCTCGGCTTCGCGCTGGTGAACCTGCTGGCGACGGGAAGCTGGATCGCCGCCTACCCGACCTTCTCGGAACTGTTCCCGACCGCGCTGCGGGCGACGGGGATCGGCGCCTCGGTCGCGGTGGGGCGGGTGGGCGCGGCGCTCTCGCCCTTCCTGGTCGGCTATGTCGGCGCGCGCTCGATGCCGGCGGCACTGATCATGCTCGCTGCGTTCTGGGCGCTGGGGGCGGTTGCCATCCTGATCTGGCGGCTGCGCGGGGGGATCGAGGCGCGGGGGCTCGCCCTTGAGCAACTCAGCGCCGCATCGGCGCGCGGCGTGTAGGGGGCGGGCGATGCTCGACATGGCGGGAAGCGCGCCGGCGATTGGGCCAGAGACGGTGCCGGTGATCGAGGCGGATGGGCCGGTGCTGGTGTTTGGCGGCTGCTACAGCAATCTGCAGGCGACGCGGGCGCTGCTGGAGGCGGCGCGGACGCACGGGATTCCGCCGGAGCGGATGATCTGCACCGGCGACGTCGTCGCCTATGGCGCCGATCCGCAAGCCTGCGCCGCGCTGATCCGCGACCACGAAATCGCGACGGTGATGGGTAATTGCGAGGAGCAGCTCGGCGCGGGGGCAGCCGATTGCGGCTGCGGCTTTACCGAAGGCTCGTCCTGTGACCGGCTCGCCGCCGCCTGGTTCGCCTATGCCGTTGCGCGGATCGACGACGCGACGCGGCGCTGGATGGCCGCCCTGCCCCGGCGGATCGACCTCGTGATCGGCGGACGGCGTCTGGCGGTGGTGCATGGCGCGCCGAGCCGGATCAACCGCTTCCTCTTCGCCTCCGACCCCGATCTCGTGCTGGAAGGGGAGATCGGCATCACCGGCTGCGACGGGGTGATCGCCGGGCATTGCGGCATCGGCTTCACCCGGCGGATCGGCGATCTGGTCTGGCATAATGCGGGGGCGATCGGCATGCCGGCGAATGACGGCACGCCGCGCTGCTGGTATTCGATCGTCTCCCCCACCGACGCCGGGCTGGAGATCGTGCTGCATCCGCTCGACTACGATTATCACGCGGCGGCGGCGGCGATGCGCAGCGCCGGGCTGCCGGAGGAGTATGCCGGGACGCTGGAAAGCGGGATCTGGCCCAATCTCGACATCCTGCCGCATGCCGAGCGGGCGGCGACGGCGACGCGGCTGGAATGCGCGCCGGCGGCGGATGCCACGGTCGCGCTCGAAGGGCTGGAGACGCTCTGGTTCAACACCGGCACGCTCTGCAATCTCGCCTGCGAGGGCTGCTACATCGAAAGCTCGCCACGCAACGACCGACTCGCCTGGCTGCGGCTCGACGGGTTCCGGCGGGTGCTGGACGAGGCGGCGGACCGCCATCCCGAGCTGCGGGAGATCGGCTTGACCGGCGGCGAGCCGTTCATGAATCCGGATATCGAGGCGTTGATCGGCATGGCACTCGACAGGGGCTATCGGGTGCTGGTGCTGACCAACGCGATGACGCCGATGCGCCACCACATGGCGGCGATCGCGGGGTGGCGGGGGCGGGATTTGCATCTGCGCGTCTCGCTCGATCATCATACCGAGGCCGGCCACGCGGCGCTGCGCGGCGAACGCGCCTGGGGGCCGGCGCTGGAGGGGATCGGCGCGCTGTTCGCTTCCGGGTTCCAACCCTCGATCGCGGCACGGTTCGACCCGGCGGTGGAGGACGAGGCGGCGACGCGGGCGGGGTTCGCCCGGCTGTTCGCGGCGCAAGGCTGGGAGATCGACGCGTTCGACCCCGAACATCTCGTGCTGTTCCCGGAGATGGACGTGCCGGCGGCGGCGGCGGGCGTGAGCGCTTCCGCCTGGGCGGCGCTGCGGTCGCGCGGGGCGGATGCGATGTGCCGCACCGCGCGCATGGTGGTGCAGCGCAAGGGGGCGGAGGCGCTCTCCATCGTCGCCTGCACGCTGCTGCCCTATGAAGCGCGCTTCGATCTCGGCGCCACGCTGGAGGACGCATCGCGGGCGGTCACGCTCGATCATCCGCATTGCGCGCGGTTCTGCGTGTTTGGCGCATCCTCCTGCATGAGTGCGAGGTAAGACGGACATGAGCACGACGACGGTCGGCCGCGCGGGGCGGCGGGGCACTGCGCGGGCGCTCGGCTTCGCGGCGCTGGCGCTGGCGCTGGTCGCATTGGTGGTGGCGTTGCAGCGCCAGGGACTGGGCATCGCACGGCTGGAGGGCGATCTCGCCGGGCTGCGCGGCATGGTGGCGGCGCATCCGCTCGCCGGGTTCCTCCTCTATTTCGGGCTCTACGTGGCGGCGACTTCGCTCTCGGTGCCGGGGGCGGCGGTGCTGACGCTCGGCGCCGGCGCGCTGTTCGGCGTGGCGGAGGGGGCGGTGCTGGTCTCCTTCGCCTCGTCGATCGGCGCGAGTCTTGCGTTTCTCGCCGCCCGCTTCCTTCTGCGGGATTTCGCCCTCGCCCGCTTCCCCGCGCTGTTCGAGCGGATCGAGCGGGGCATCGCCCGCGACGGGGCATTCTATCTCGTCTCGCTCAGGCTGGCGCCGGTGGTGCCGTTCTTCGCGGTCAACCTGCTGGTGGGGCTGACAAGCCTGCGGCTGCGCAGCTTCTACCTCGCGAGCCAGATCGGCATGCTGCCGGCGACATTGATCTATGTGAATGCCGGCGCCTCGCTCGCGACACTCGGCGGGCATGGTCCGATCCTCACGCAGCGCCTCGTCATCGGCCTGCTGCTGCTCGCCGCCCTGCCGCCCGCGGCCCCGCGCCTGCGCGACGCGCTCGCCACCCGCAGGCTCTATGCGCGGTTTCGCCGGCCGAAGCGGTTCGACCGCAACCTCGTGGTGATCGGCGCCGGCGCCGGCGGGCTCGTCGCCGCCTATGTCGCCAGCGCGGTGAAGGCAAAGGTGACGCTGGTCGAGGCCGGCGAGATGGGCGGGGACTGCCTCAATTCCGGCTGCGTGCCGTCCAAGGCGCTGCTCCACGCCGCGCGCGCGGGCAAGGATTTTCGCGCCGCGATCGCCGATGTCCGCGCCGCGATCGCGGGGATCGCGCCGCATGATTCGGTCGCCCGCTACGAGGGGCTCGGCGTCGAGGTCAGGCGGGGACGGGCCGTGATCGAATCGCCCTGGTGCGTCGCCGTCGACGGGGTGCCGATCACGACACGCGCCATCGTGATTGCGGCCGGAGCAGAACCCTTCGTGCCGCCCATTCCCGGCCTTGCCGAGGCGCCCCATGCCACTTCGGAGACGCTGTGGGATATCGAGGACCTGCCGCGGCGGCTCGTCATTCTCGGCGGCGGGCCGATCGGCTGCGAGATGGCGCAGGCCTTTGCCCGCCTCGGCAGCGCGGTGACGCTGGTGGAGATGTCGGAGCGGCTGCTGGTGCGCGAGGACGACGAGGTTTCGGCGGCAATGGCGGCGGCGCTGGCGCGCGATGGCGTCGCGATCCGCACCGGCCACAGGGCCGAGGCAGTGACGCGCACGGAGGCGGGGTTCGCGCTCGTCGCGGCCAGCGGGGTCCAGACCATCGAGCTGCCGTTCGACCGGCTGCTGGTTGCCATCGGTCGCCGCCCGCGGGTGAGCGGCTACGGGCTGGAGGCGCTCGGCATTCCGCTCACCCCGGCGAGGACGATCGAGACCGATGACGGGCTGCGCACGCTCTATCCCAACATCTTTGCCTGCGGCGACGTCGCCGGGCCCTACCAGTTCACCCATATGGCCGGGTATCAGGGCGGATATGCCGCGCTGGGCGCGCTGTTCGCCCCGTTCTGGCGGTTTCGCCCGAGCTACCGGGCGGTGCCGGCGGTGACCTATACCAGCCCGGAGATCGCCCGCGTCGGGCTGAACGCGCGCGAGGCGGCGGCGCGGGGCATCGAAGCCGAGATCACCCGCTACGATTTCGCCGAGCTCGACCGCGCCATCGCCGAGGGCGATACCGAAGGCTTCGTCACCGTGCTGACAAGGAAGGGCAGCGACCGCATCCTCGGCGCGACCATCGTCGGCCCCCAGGCCGGCGAACTGCTCACGGGCTTCACCCTCGCGATGCAGCACGGGCTCGGGCTGAAGAAGCTGATGGGCACGATCTTCCCCTATCCCACCCGTTCGGAGGCGATTCGCGCCGTCGCCGGGCAGTGGCGGCAGGCGCATGCCTCGGCGCGCGGGCTTGCGATCCTCGAGCGGTTCCACCGATGGCGACGCGGGTGAGCCTCCCCGTCATCGTCGTTTTCAGCCGCATCCCCCGCCTCGGCGTCGGCAAGCGGCGGCTCGCCCGCACGGTGGGGGACCGCGCGGCCTGGCGCCTGTCGCGAATCATGCTGTCCGGCCTGCTGCGCGAAATGCGGCGTCTTCGCGGTGTCGTCCGCCATCTCGCCGTCACCCCGGACCACCACGCGCGCCTCGCCGCCCCCGGCTTCATTCGCACCGGGCAGGGACGGGGTGATCTCGGCGCGCGGATGCTGCGCGTGTTCCGCCGCCACCCGCGCCGGCCCGTCATCATCATCGGCAGCGACATTCCGGGCATCACCGCCGCCGACCTGCGGAGCGCGCTGCGCCGGCTCCGCGGCGCGCAGGCCGTGTTCGGCCCGGCGACCGATGGCGGCTACTGGCTGATCGGACTCGCCGGACGGCGTCCCGCCGCGCCGTTCCGCGACGTTCGCTGGTCCTCGCCGCACGCCCTGGCAGACACGCTGCGCAACTTTCCCCGCCACCGAGTCGCCCTGCTGCGCCCGCTCACCGATCTCGACGATGCAGATTCGTTCGGCGTCCACGCCCGCCCGGCCGCAAGCCGGGCTATCCGTCAGGCGCCGGCGCGGCGAATCTCGTAGGCGCGCAGATGGGTGTTGGCGACCGCCAGCAACGGGCACGACGCCGTCTCGCCCCGCCGCAGCAGGTCGCCGATGATGTGCTCGCCCTCGATCCGCCCGCCCTGCTCCATGTCCCGCAGCATCGAGGCGGTCATCGGCGATCCCGCTGTCGCCAGCCATTCCTTCAGCCGCGCCGCGGCGGCCGGCCGCAGTTCGAACCCGTTGCGCGCGGCAATGCCGGCGCATTCGGCGGCCAGGTCCAGCGCGATCCCGGCGCCGCCCGCCGCGACGATGGCGCCGACCGAGGCGCGCATCAGGCAGGTGATGCCGGCGAGCGAGGCAATGAACACCCATTTCTCCCACATGTCCTGCATGATCGCGTCGCTCAGCCGGGTGGTGAAGGCCGCCTGGCCGAACAGCTCGGCGATCGCCCGCGCCCGCGCGTCCTGCCCGGCGGACCGCGGCCCGAAGGTCAGCATATGGGCATCGTTCAGGTGCAGCACGCGGCCGGCGGCATCCAGCACCGAGGAAATCACGCATTGCCCGCCGAGCACGGATTCGGCGCCGAACCGCGCGTCCAGTACATCGAGGTGCCGCATGCCGTTGAGCAGGGGGAGGATCAGCGTCCGCTGGCTCACCGCCGGCGCGAGCGCGGCCACCGCCTCCTCGAGGTCATAGGCCTTGCAGCTCAGCAGCACGAGGTCGAACGCGGGTCCCAGCCGGTCGGCGGTGACGAGCTTCGGCGCCGGTTCGTGGAAATCCCCCTTCGCGCTGCGGATCGCGAGGCCGGTCTCCGCCAGCGCCGCGGCCCGCGCCGGACGGACTAGGAAGGTCACATTCGCCCCCGCCTCGATCAGCCGCCCGCCGAAATATCCGCCGATGCTTCCGGCGCCGACAACGAGAATGCGCATGATGCTGCTCCTCAGCGCTGCATGATGATGAGGGTCGAGGTGGCCGAGGCGTACAGCCGGCCGCTCGCATCGGTCAGTCTCGCCTCCGAGAAGCCGGCGCGGCGGCCGAGCGAGATCACCGTGCCGACCGCCCGCACCGTGCCGGTCTCCGCCGTCATCGCGCGGTGGTAGGACACCTTGAGTTCCAGCGTCGAATAGGCCTGCTCGGCGGTGAGCATGGTATGGACCGCGCAGCCGCAGGCGGAGTCGAGCAACGTCGCGGCATAGCCGCCATGCACCGTGCCGAGCGGATTATATACCTCGCGCCCCGGCGTGCCCTCGAACACCACCCGCCCCTCGCCGATCTCGACCAGGTGGAACCCGAGCGTCCGCCCCATCGCGAGCGTGACGTCCGACTCCATGAGGGCGCGAAGCTGGTCGATGCCGGGAAGCGGCGGTGTCGTATCGGGCATGGGCGGTCCTGTCTTCGGCGGGCAGCGCCATGCCTACCCCGCGCTGCCGCATGCGGCAATCCCGCGCGGCTTACCCGTCGGCCTCGCCCGCCGGCTTCTTGACCAGCCCGAGCATCACCGCCGTCACCATCGATCCGGCGACGATGGCGACCACGTAGAGCCCGAGATGCGTCACCGCGTTCGGGATCGGCAGCACGAACACCCCGCCATGCGGCACGCGGAGCTTCACATCGGCCACCATGGAAATCGCCCCGGCGATCGCCGATCCGGTCATGGTGCAGGGAATGACCCGGAACGGATCCTCGGCCGCGTAGGGAATCGCCCCCTCGGTGATGAAGGAAAGGCCCAGCACGCCGGTCGACAGTCCCGACTCACGTTCGAGCGTGTTGAACCGGCTGGCGAACAGCCGGGTCGCCAGCGCGATGCCGAGCGGCGGCGTCATCCCCGCCGCCATCACCGCGGCCATCGGCGTGTAGACCTGCGCCGACAGCAGGCCGACCGAGAACGTATAGGCCGCCTTGTTCACGGGCCCGCCCATGTCGAACGCCATCATCGCGCCAAGAAGCAGGCCGAGCGCCAACGCGCTCGATCCCTGCATCGAGCGCAGGACATGCGTCATCAGGTGGAGCAATTCGGCCACCGGACGGCCGATGACGTAGATCATCAGCAGCCCGGTGAAGAGCGTGCCGAGCACCGGCAGCAGCAGCACCGGTTTCAGCCCCTGCAGGCCGCGCGGCAGGCGCAGAATCTCGTTCAGCCAGCGCGTCGCATAGCCGCCGATGAAGCCGGCCAGGATCGCGCCGAGAAACCCCGCCCCGGTCAGCGAGGCGAGCAGCCCGCCAATCATCCCCGGCGCGAGACCCGGACGGTCGGCGATCGAATAGGCGATGTAACCGCCGAGCACCGGCACGAACAGCGTGAAGGCCGATTTCGCACCGATCTCGAACAAGGCGCCGGCGAAACTGTGCGCCTGGGCGGCATCGGTCGCATGAATGCCGCCGAAGGCGAAGGCCAGCGCGATCAGCAGCCCGCCCGCGGTGACGAACGGAATCATGAACGACACGCCCGTCATCAGGTGCTTGTAGGGCCCGGTCCTCGGCTTCCGCGCGCCGGTGCGGGCCGCCGGCCGAGTCGTGCCACCCTGCAATTCCGCCTCGTCCAGCGCGCGGGCGATCAGCGCCTTGCCGTCGTTGATCGCCGGCTTGGTGCCGCTCTGGAACACGCGCTTGCCGCCGAACCGCCCGAGATCGACCTGCCGATCGGCGGCGATCAGAACGATATCCGCCGCCGCGATCTCGTCTTCCGTCAATGGCGTTCCCGCCCCGACCGACCCCTGGGTCTCGACGCGGATCTCGTGGCCGAGCGCCTTCGCCGCCTGCAACAGCCCCTCGGCCGCCATGAACGTATGGGCGATGCCGGTCGGACAGGAGGTGATCGCGACGATCCTCCGCCCGCCGGGCGGCGTCGTCCCCGCCGCGCGGCCGAGCACGGCGGCGGCATCCGCCAGCACGTCGGCCAGCGTCGCGCGGATCGTTGCCTTTCCGGCGAAGCGCGGATCGCCCGCTTCACTCCCGCCGACCTCTATCGCTACCCCCGCCACAGCGATCCGGCTCGCGGCGAGCGGATCGAGCACACCCTCGCCGGTCCGCACCTCGATCTCGATATCGTGTCCCGCCTCCCGCGCCGCCCGGCGCAGCGCCTCGGCCGCGAGGACGCGGGTGACGGTGCCCTCCCCGCCGGCGATGATCGCGACGATGTCGCTCATGCTGCATTCACTCCCTCGTATTGAATGATCACCGCGCCGGCCAGCGCCTCGACCACGGCGCGCTCCGGCAGGTTCGCCCCCGGTGCGCGCAGCTTGGCGGCGGCAAAGGCCGTCCCCAGCCGGGCGATCCCTTCGATCCCCTCGCCCGCGTGAATTCCGGCGATGATCCCGGCGACCATCGCATCCCCGGCGCCGACGGTGCTGGCGGCCCGCATCGGCGGCAGTGCCGCGTGCAGGCAGTCCTCGCCGGTGACGAACAGCGCTCCCTCGGCACCGAGCGAGACAGCGGCCAGCGCCACCCCTCGCCCGAGCAGCCCGCGCGCCGCATCGCGCACCGTTACCGCATCCGGCAGGCGCCGCCCGGCCAGCGCCTCGAGCTCGGCGCGGTTCGGCTTGATGCACCAGGGCGGCGTGCCGCCCGCCAGCGCGCGGGCGAGTGGCGGGCCGGAACTGTCCAGCAGCACGCGCGCGCCGCGCGCCGCGAGGGAAGCGGTCAACTCGGCGTAAAGCCCCTCGTCGACCCCCGCCGGCAGGCTGCCGGCGAGAAGCACGACCGATCCCGGCGCCGCGAGACCGAGCAGCCGTTCCCTGACCGCGCGCACCGACTCCGCCGTCACCTCAAGCCCCGGCAGGTTGATGTCGGTGGTCTCGCCTGCATGCGCGAGCTTGACGTTGGTGCGCGTCTCGCCCGGCACGCGAAGGCATTCGTCGCGGATCGCCTTCAACGCGAACAGCCGGGCGAACGGCGCCTCGTTGGCGCGGCCGAGCAGCCCGGCGGCGATGACCGGAATCCCGCCCCAGTCGGCCAGGCAGCTCGCGACATTCACGCCCTTGCCCCCGGCATGGAAGGCAACCGACCGCGCCCGGTGGACCGTGCCGGGGGACAGCCGGTCGAGCAGGATCGTCTCGTCGATCGCCGGGTTCAGCGTCAGTGTGATCACCGGGCTCATCGCTGCGCTCCCGCATCCAGCGCGCGCACCTCGTCCGCCGTCGCGGCATCGAGCGCGCGCGCCGCCAGCGCCCGCAGCTCGTCGAAGCGCGAGCCCCGCAATCGCGCCTTGACGGCAGCGATGTCGCGCGGCGTCATCGACAGCTCGTTCACCCCGAGTCCAGCGAGCAGCGCCGCGCCGAACGGATCACCTGCAATGCCGCCGCACACGCCGACCCAGCGACCGTGCTTCGCCGCCCCCGCCACCGTCTGCGCGATCAGGCGCAGCACGGCGGGATGCAGGCTGTCCGCCTCGGCGGCGAGCTCGGGGTTCTGCCGGTCGATTGCGAGCGCGTACTGCGTCAGGTCGTTGGTGCCGATCGAAAGGAAATCGCACTGTGCGGCGAGCCGGTCCGCCGCGACCGCCGCCGCGGGCACCTCGATCATGATCCCCACCGGCAGCACCGGCGCGCCAAGCTCGGCGCGGATCCGCTCACAGGCGGCGCGAAGCCGGACGATCTCGCTCGCCGACGTCACCATCGGGAACATGACGGACACATCCCCGCCCGCCATCGCCGCGCGATAGATCGCCCGCAGCTGCGGCTCCAGAAGGTCAGTCCGGCGTAGCAGCAGCCGCGCCCCGCGCACGCCGAGAAAGGGGTTCTCCTCGCGCGGCAGGCCGAGATGCGCCACCTGCTTGTCGCCGCCGATATCGAGCGCGCGGATGATCAGGGGCCGTCCTTCCAACGCCGCGATCATCGCGCGGTAGACCGCCTCCTGCTCGTCCTCGTCCGGCGTCGCGCCGCGTTCGAGGAACAGGAACTCGGTGCGCATCAGCCCGACGCCCTCGCCGCCGGCCTCGAGGGCTGTCCGCACCTGGTCGGGCCGGTTGACATTGGCGGCAATCTCGATGCGGTGCCCATCCCGCGTCACCGCCGGCGCGCCGCGCTGCTGCGCCGCCTCCGCCTGCCGGGCGCGCATCGCCTCGCGCCAGGCGATCGCCGAGGCAATCGCCGGCTCCGGCGGATCGAGATAAAGCCGCCCCGCCGCGCCATCGAGAATCGCCATCTGGCCGGAGGCTGCTGCCAGCAGCGCGCCGCCGCCGGCAACTAGCGCCGGCAGGCCGAGCGTGCGGGCGAGGATGGCGGTGTGTGAGGTTGGCCCGCCCTGCGCCGTCGCCAGCCCGACCACAAGCGTCAGATCGAGCCCCGCAGTGTCCGAGGGCGACAGTTCCTCGGCGACGACGATGCACGGGGCCGCCGGCAGATCCCGCAGCGAGCCGGGCACGGCCGACGGATCAAGCAAGGCCAGCACACGCCGGCCGACATCCCGCAGATCGGCGGCCCGCCCGGCCAGCACCGGGTTGCCCAGCGCCGACAGGCTCGCCGCCATCCGCTCGATCGCCTGGTTCCACGCCCAGGCCGGGCCATGCCCCTCGACCATCAGCTGGCAGGCCAGAGTGATCAGGTCGCTGTCGTTCAGTAGTTCCGCCTGGGCGCGGAAAATCGCCGCATCCGCGGCGCCGAGCCGGCGGGCGGTATCGTCGACCAGGGCGGCAAGCTGCTGGCGCGTCGCCGCGAGTGCCGCCTCCAGCCGCGCCCCGCCCTCGGCCAGCGACACCGGCACATCGGCAACCTCCACCGCGCCGCCGGCGACGACATGCAGCCGGCCGATGGCGATGCCCGGACTGGCGCCGATACCCTCGATTGCCGCGAGAGGGCCGGGTGGCGTCCAACCCCGCGTCGCGTCCGTGCCGCGCGCCGCCGCCTTCGCCGCATCCGCCACTTCCTGCGCGGTGAGGCTGTCCATCCGCGCGCGTAGCCGCGCCAGCCCGGCTGCGGCGTCATCCCCCTCGGCGGAAACCACCACACGGTCGCCGGCGCGCAGGCCAAGCTGCAGCAGCGCCACCAGGTTGCGCCCGTCTGCCACCTCGTCGCCATGCCGCACCTGTACTCTGAGGCCGCTCTGCCGCACCGCCTCCACCCAGGCAGTCGCCGGCCGCGCGTGGAGCCCGGCGGGATAGTCCACCACGAAGTCGAACCGGTGCGCCAGATCGGCCGCCGGCGCGGCGGGAGCGGCGCGCGGTGCCTCGCCCGCGAGGGCGGCGACGATCTCGTCCACGTCCTCCGCGACTGCCAGCGCGGCGAGTTTTTCTCCGTCCTGCATCAGCGCGGTAAGGCGGCGCAGGATGGCGATATGCGCGTCGCCCCGCGCAGCGATGGCGACGATGAGCCATGCCATCTGCCCCGTCCCCCATTCCACACCGCCCGGTACCTGCACTACCGCTATGCCGTCGCGCCGGACCATGTGCCGGTCCTCACCCATCCCGTGCGGAATGACGACACCGTGACCAAGGAACGTGTTGGCGACCGCTTCACGGCGCAACATGCTCTGCGCATATCCCGGCTCGACGCAGCCGGACGCGATCAGCAACTGCGCGGCCTCCTCGATCGCCGCTGCCTTCGAAGAGGGCGTGGCGCCGAGCCTAACCCGTTCGCGGCGGAGCAGATCATCCTGCGTGGAGACTGGCATTGACGGCTTCCTCGTTTGCTGCGCGCCGGACTGAAAACGTTTTCATGTTTTTATGTCAACAAAATTCTCGGATATTCCGGAAAATTTTCGGTGACCTGCTGATTTTTCCTTGCGGAAACAGCCAGTTTCATGCTCAGTTTCTGAGAACGATTTCCAGAATTTTTTCTCTGGCAGGCACGAAAGACAACGCCCCGATGGCCGTCAGTATCAAGGATGTGGCCCGTGCCGCAGGGGTTTCGCCCGCCACGGTCTCGCGCACGCTCGGCGGCGGCCCCGTCAGTGCGGCGCTGCGCGACAAGGTCGAGGAGGCAGTGCGCCGCACCGGCTACCGGCCCAACCTGTCCGCCCGCCGCCTTCGCTCGCAGGAGTCGCAGACGGTCGGGCTGATTGTCGCCGATATCTCGAACCCCTTCTTCACCGCCGTCGCCCGCGCCGTCGAGCACGCCGCCTACCGCGCCGGCCTGCGCGTCATCCTGTGCAATACCGACGAGAACCCCGAGAAGGAAGCGATGTATCTCCAGCTCATGGAGCAGGAGCGCGTCACCGGGGTGATCTTCGCGCCGACCCGCGCCTCGGTGGAGCGGCTCGACCAGGGGCCGCGCCCGTCCTTTCCGATGGTGCTGATCGACCGCGCCGGCCGCGCCAGCGCGCAGGATGCCGTAGTGCTCGACAATTTCGCCGCCGGCTCGATGCTGGTCGAACACCTTGCCGGCCAGGGCTACCGGCGCATCGCCGGGCTGTTCGGCAATGCCAGCACCACCGGCGTGGAACGGCGCGACGGCTACGAGGCGGCGATGCTCCGCGCCGGGCTCTCGCCCTCGTCGCGCTTCATCGCCCCCAGCATCGAGGCTGCCGAGCAGGAAATCGCCCGCTGGTTCGCAAAGGGCAACCTGCCCGAGGCGGTGATCGCCAGCAATGGCCTGCTGCTGATGGGCGTGGTCCGCGCCCTGCGCGCCATCGGCCGGCGCATGCCGGAGGATCTCGCGATCGCCGGTTTCGACAATGAAAGCTGGACCGACCTCGTCGGTCCGGGCATCACCGTCATCGAACAGCCGGTGGCACAGATCGGCGAGGAGGCGATGCGCCTTCTGCTCGAAAGGCTCGACGCGCCCGAAGCCCCGGTGCGCAAGACCGTGCTCGGCGGGCGCTGCGTCATCCGCGGCTCAACCGCCCGCCGCGCTCTGGACGAAGCCGCCGAATAAGGCTTACGCCCGGCCCGTCAGCTGCATTTCGACCAGCCGCAATGCAGACAGCTCAGGCAGCCCGCCTCGCGCACCAGCCCGGGCTGGCTGCATTTCGGGCAGAGCGCGCCGAGCGGGGTTGTGGCCGGCGCTTCCGCCACGCGCTGCTGGCTCGATGGCGGCACCAGGAACCCGGTCTCGACCATGTGCCGCTCGATCACGTCGCCGATCGCCGCGACCAGCGAGGGCACGTAGCGCCCGCCGCTCCACTGCCCGCCGCGCGGGTCGAACACCTGCTTCAGCTCCTCGGCGACGAAAGCGACCTCGCCGCCGCGGCGGAACACCGCCGAGATCATCCGCGTCAGCGCCACCACCCAGGCATAATGTTCGAGGTTCTTCGAGTTGACGAACACCTCGAACGGCCGGCGCATCCCGTCCTGCTCGATGTCGTTGATCGTGACGTACATCGCGTGCTCGCTATCCGGCCAGCGCAGCTTGTAGGTGGCACCGATCAGCTTGTCGGCGCGCACCAGCAGCCCGGCGGCGGTGGTCGCGGGCGCGGCTACCGCCGGCTTCGCATCCGCGGGTGGTGCGACCTCCAGCACCGAGCCGGTCACCGCGTTCGGCCGATAGGTGGTGCAACCCTTGCAGCCGCTGCGGTAGGCGTCGAGATAGACCTCCTGGAACGCCTCGAAGCCAATATCCTCCGGCACGTTCACCGTCTTGGAGATCGCGCTGTCGACATGGCGCTGCACTGCCGCCTGCATCCGCACATGTTCGGCCGGGGTCAGCTCCTGCGCGGTGACGAAATGCGCGGGCAGCGGCGCCCCTTCGCCGAACTTCGCGCGAAACAGCCGCAGCGCGTAATCGGTGACCTCCTCCTCGCGCCGGCTGCCATCGCGTTGCAGCACCTTGCGGGTATAGGCCAGGGCGAAGACCGGCTCGACCCCGCTCGACACGTTGTCCGACAGCAGCGAGATCGTCCCCGTCGGCGCGACCGAGGTAAGCAGCGCGTTGCGGATTCCGTGCGCGGCGATGGCGGCGCGGACATCCTCGTCGAGCCCGGCGATGGTCTCGCCGGCGAGGTATTGCGCGGCGTCGTAGAGCGGGAACGCGCCCTTCTCGGCGGCGAGTGCGGCGGAGGCGAGATAGGCGGCGCGCTCGATCTGCCGCGCCCAGTCGCCGGCCCGCGCGGCGGCCTCCGGCGTGCCGTAGCGCAGGCCGCACATCATCAGCGCATCGGCGAGCCCGGTCATGCCGAGGCCGACGCGCCGTTTGGCCACCGCCTCCTCGCGCTGCGCCTCCAGCGGGAAGCCGGAGGCGTCGATCGTGTCATCCAGCATGCGGACCGCAATGGTGACGAGTTCGGCAAGCTCCGCCTCGTCGATCCGCGCGCCGGGGCCGAACGGATCGCGCACCAGCCGCGCGAGGTTGATCGAGCCGAGCAGGCAGGCGCCATAGGGCGGCAGCGGCTGCTCGCCGCAGGGATTGGTCGCGTGGATCGTCTCGCAGTAATAGAGGTTGTTGCGCTTGTTGATCCGGTCGATGAAGATCACGCCCGGCTCGGCGTAATCATAAGTCGCGCGGGTGATCGCCTCCCACAGCGCCCGCGCCTGCAGCGTGCGATAGACCTTGCCCTCGAACACGAGATCCCACGCCGCATCCACCTCGACCGCGCGCATGAAATCATCGGTGACGAGCACCGAGAGGTTGAAGTTGCGCAGCCGCCCAGGCTCGCGCTTGGCGGCAATGAAGGCCTCGATATCGGGGTGGTCGCAGCGCATCGTCGCCATCATCGCGCCGCGCCGCGCCCCGGCGGACATGATGGTGCGGCACATCGAATCCCACACATCCATGAACGAGAGCGGACCCGACGCATCGGCGCCGACCCCGCGCACCGCAGCGCCCTTGGGCCGGATCGAGGAGAAATCGTAGCCGATGCCGCCGCCCTGTTGCATGGTCAGCGCCGCCTCGCGCAGATGGGCGAAGATCCGGCCGAGATCGTCCTCGATGTCGCCCATCACGAAGCAGTTGAACAGCGTTACCCGCCGCGCCGTGCCGGCGCCGGAAATGATCCGCCCGGCGGGGACGAAGCGGAAATCGCGCAGCGCCTCGTAGAACGGCGCCTCCCAGCTTGAGGGCTCGCGCTCGGTTTCCGCCAGGGCGCGGGCGACACGCCGCCATGTGTCCTCGACGGTGCGGTCGACCGGCTCGCCGGCCTCGTCCTTCAGCCGGTATTTCGCATCCCAGATCTGCGCCGAGATCGGCGCCATCGTGTCGATCACGGAGGAAAGGGAAGCGGAAAAGTCTGCCGGGATATCCATGTCGATCACTCCGATCTGGCGTTCGGGCGCGCAAGCGGCGCCGACTCGGGCCGGCGCATCATACCAGTGCTGCGCCCCCCACCGCCACCTCGGCGCGGCTCACTTCCAGGGACGGGAGGCGGCGCGATAGTCCCGCCATGCCGGTTCCAGACGGCGTTTCGCCTTCCGCGCGCGGCGTGTCGCCCAGCGCCGCACAAGGGACGCCACAGGCACATCGTCAGCCGCAAGCTCTTCCGCAAGGTCATGCGCGACCCCGGCATCGTTGAACCGGCCGAGCTGGTCGAGCACCGCGGCGGCGGCGGCGCGGAAATCCCCGAGTGCGAGGCCGGGCGCCACACCCTCCAGCGCCTCGGCGGCGTAGTTCGCCCGCTTCAGCGCCTTGCGCAGCGCGTGCAACTCCTTGTCCGACAGGCGGACGATCCGCCGCCCGCGCCGTCGCACCCGCCGGTCGAGCCGGCGGAGCAGTTCAGGCGCCAGCACGTCGATCGGCCGGCTCGTCGCGTCCGGCGCGATGATGGACGGCCCGGCTGCCCAGCGCGCGATGTCCCGGGCGAGATCCGCGCATTCCGACGCCGCCCCGCTCGCTGCCAGACGCTCATGCGCCTGTCGCCGCGCCGCGTCCGACGCCGCGAGCACCGCCGCCGCCGCCGCCGCGTCCACCTCCCCCTTCATCGCCGCGGGGAAGGATCTCAGGCACGCCACGTCCCAGTCCCGCGCCGGGCTGTATGCTCGGCCGAGTTCGCGCAGCGCGGCGTCGAACCGCCGCCGTTCGGCGCGGTCGAGACAGGGGGCGAAAAGAGCGAGCACGCTGCGCAGCCGACGGATCGCCACCCGGCGCCGGTGCACCGATTCGACATCGTCCACATCGTCCCGGCCGAGCTCGGCGCAACGCGCGGCAACGATCCGCCGCCAGGCCGTGCGCGTCCGCAGCCGCGGCGGATGCGCCTTTGCCGCCGCGGCGGCATGCCGGGTTCCGCTCTCAGCCATCACATCCCTCCGCGGTCGCGGTTGGAACGCCTCACCACACCCTGCGCCCGGGCGATAAACGGCGTCAATGCACCAGAATGGCCGCGCCGAGGCTCGCCGCCGCCATCAGCGCCATGAACGCCACCAGCGGCGCGCCGGTCCTGAAGCGGGAATAGGCGCTGGCATAGATCGCCTGGAAGATGTGGTTCGAGCCGGTCGCGATCAGCACGGCTTCCATCTCCACCGGGTCCGGCGCCGCGCCCGCGCCATGCGTCGCGAGGCTGATGATGAACGGGTTGATGTCGGTCACGCCGACGATCCCGGCCAGGGTGTAGAGGCCGGAACTGCCATAGGCCCGCATCGTCACCGAGGCGAGGATGGAAACGACGACGAACAGCACCCCGAACGTCGCCGCCGTGCCGAGGCCGAGCGGGTTGGAGACATCGGCGATCGCCGGCGGCGCCGTCGCCGCGTGGTTGCGCAGGCGATACCAGACGAGCGCGATCAGCCCGCCGAGCGCGCCCACCCCGAGCATCCACGGCGCGAGCGAGAGCGCCATCGCCGGATCGAACAGAAGGATCACCACGAGCAGGCGCGGATACATCACCGCATTCGCCAGCACGATGCCGCTCTGCGCCTCGACCACCGCCGCCGCCTCGGCGGCGGCGCGGCGGGCGAGCACCACGGTGGTCACGGTCGAGGAATAGATGCCGCCGAGAAAGGCGACCAAGAGTCCCGAGCCGCGGGGCACCACATAGCGGCGCAGCAGGTAGCTCGCATAGGAAATCGACGAGACCGCCACCATCGCGAGCCACGCCTCGTACGGGGTCACGCTGGTGATCGTCGTCACCGGCCGGTCGGGCAGCAGCGGCAGCACGAGGCCGGTGATCAGCAGGAATCGCCCGGCATTGACGATCTCGGCGAGGTCGATCCCGCGCGCCAGCGAATGCAGCGTCTCGCGCGCCGTCAGCAGCAGCGTCGCCGCGACGGTAAGCCCCACCGCCATCCAGAACGGCCCGGCCAGCGCCAGCGGGCCGATCAGGAAGGCGAGCACGTTCGACAGCGGTGCCATCAGCCCGACATTGCGCGAGCCGTCCGGGGCGAGTTCCTCCATGCCGCGCCAGTAATAGAGGCCGAGCCAGAGACCGAGCACGGCGAGCCCGACGCCGAGCAGCAGCGGCGGCGCGGGGTCCAGCGCGTAGAGCACGCCGCCAGCCAGCGCCAGCAGCGGGAAGCTGCGCACCCCGCCCGGCCTGCTTCTGCCAGCGCGGGCGTTGAAATCCTCGTAGGCCAGACCGAAGAAGAAGCCGAGCCCGACAAGGATGAGCCAGGCGGCAAACCCCGTATGCCCGAGGGCGATCATGCCCGCATCCGTCTTCATCCTGCCCGCGTCATCGCCGCACGCCCTCCGCTGCCACCGGTTTTGCCCCGGCGCGAGACATGTTACCGCAGCCGACGATGCGCCGCGCCCGCCCTTCGGGCAAGCCGGCCCGGCGCGCAACGGTTCACCCACGGGCAGAGGAGCAAGCGCCCATGAAGACCTACCGGATCGCCTCGATTCCCGGCGACGGCATCGGCCCCGAAGTGATCGGTGCCGGGCTCGACGTGCTCGACGCCCTCGCCCACCGCGACGGCGGCTTCGCGCTCGACGTCACGGCGTTCGACTACGGCTCGGATTACTACCGCCGCCACGGGGTGATGATGCCGGACGGCGCGCTGGAACGGCTGAAGGCGTTCGACGCAATCTATTTCGGCGCGGTCGGCGCGCCGGACATCCCCGACCATGTCACCCTCTGGGGTCTGCGCCTCGCGATCTGCCAGGGGTTCGACCAGTATGCCAATGTCCGCCCGACCCGGGTGCTGCGCGGCCTCGACTCGCCGCTGCGCGCCTGCGCCCCGGCGGATCTCGACTGGGTGATCGTGCGCGAGAACAGCGAGGGCGAATATGCCGGCCAGGGCGGCCGCTCGCATCGCGGCCACGCCGAGGAGGTCGCGACCGAGGTGGCGATCTTCACCCGCGCCGGCATCGCGCGGATCATGCGCTTCGCCTTCGCCCTCGCCGCGTCGCGCCCGCGCAGGCACCTCACCGTCGTCACCAAGTCGAACGCGCAGCGCCATGGCATGGTGCTGTGGGACGAGGTCGCCGCCGAGACAGCGCGCGATTTCCCGGAGGTGACGTGGGACAAGATGCTGGTCGATGCGATGACCGTCCGCATGGTGCACGCCCCGGCGAGCATCGACACGGTGGTGGCGACCAACCTGCACGCCGACATCCTCTCCGACCTCGCCGCCGCACTCGCCGGCTCGATCGGCATTGCACCGACGGCGAACGTCAACCCGGAGCGGAACTACCCCTCGATGTTCGAGCCGATCCACGGCTCCGCCTTCGACATCACCGGCAAGGGCATCGCCAATCCGGTCGGCGCGTTCTGGACGGCGTCGCAGATGCTGGAGCATCTCGGCGAGGCGGATGCGGCGCGGCGGCTGATGGCGGCGGTGGAACGGGTGACCGCGGCCGGCATCCGCACCCGCGATCTCGGCGGCGATGCCACCACGGCCGAGGTAACGGCGGCGGTGATCGACGCGATCGAGGGCGGCAACGCATAGGCGCAGCGCAGCCTGCGCCCCTTGCGCCGGCCCCTTCCATGCGCAATTCGACTAGGTGTGTAACGAGCACGAGGAGCAGCAATGATCACCGGCAGCTTTCCGACCACCCGCCTGCGCCGCAACCGCCGCGATGGCTGGACGCGGCGCATGGTCGCCGAGACCACGCTGTCGGTGGACAATCTGATCTGGCCGATCTTCGTCCGCGCCGGCGATGGCGAGCCGACGCCGGTCGCCACCATGCCGGGTGTCGTGCGGGTCGGGCTCGACCGCCTCGCCGCCCATGTCGAGCCGGCGGCGCGGCTCGGCATTCCGGCCATCGCCCTGTTTCCCGCCACCCCGCCCGAGCTCAAGAACCCCGAGGGCACCGAGGCGCTGAACCCGGACAACCTGATCTGCCAGGCCGCCCGGCTGCTCAAGCGCGAATTCCCCGAGCTCGGCCTGATCGGCGATGTGGCGCTCGATCCCTATACCGATCACGGGCATGACGGCGTGCTGCGCGAGGGCTATGTCGCCAACGACGAATCGGTCGAGATCCTCGAACGCCAGGCGGTGAACCAGGCGCTCGCCGGGATCGACGTGATCGCGCCCTCGGACATGATGGACGGGCGGATCGGCAGCATCCGCGCCGCCCTCGATTCCGAGGGGCTGATCGACACGCGGATCATGAGCTACGCCGCCAAATACGCCTCCGCCTTCTACGGCCCGTTCCGCGAGGCGCTCGGCTCCAACGCGGCGCTGAAGGGCGACAAGAAGACCTACCAAATGGACCCCGCCAACACCGACGAGGCGCTGCGCGAGGTGGCGATGGACATCGACGAGGGCGCCGACATGGTGATGGTCAAGCCGGGCATGCCCTATCTCGACATCATCCGCCGCGTGCACGAGCGCTTCGCGGTGCCGACCTTCGCCTATCAGGTGAGCGGCGAATACGCGATGCTCGCCACCGCGATGGAACACGGGCTGCTCGACCGCGAGCGCGGCATTCTCGAAACGCTGATGGGCTTCCGCCGCGCCGGCGCCGCCGGGGTGCTCACCTATTTCGCGGTGGAAGCGGCAACCCTGCTGCGCCGGGGCTGAGCCGGCGATCACAGGTCGGGCGGCGCCAGGTGCGCGCCGCCCCCTCAACTCACATGCCGAGCGCGCGGCGATAGACGTCGATCAGCATTTCCTGCTCCTCGACCTCGGCCGGCTCCTGCTTGCGCAGGCGGATGAGCTGACGCAGCACCTTGACATCGAAGCCGGCCGATTTCGCCTCGGCATAGATGTCCTTGATGTCCGAGCCCAGCGCCTTGCGCTCCTCCTCGAGCCGCTCGATGCGCTCGACGATGCTGCGCAGCCGGTCGGCCGCGATATTGCCGTGGCTCGCATTGTCTTCCTGGGTCTCTGCCGCATCGAACGCCATCTGTGCTCCTCCGTCGGATCGGTCGGACGCGCGGGATAGAGCGCGCGCCCGCGCCGGTCAATGCCCCTGCCGGCTCGCGACCTCGAAGGCCGCCTTCTGCGCGTCGCTGGCCGGGGTCTGGTGGCGCGCCTGCCATTCCTTGTAGGGCATGCCGTACACGATTTCGCGCGCATCCGGATCGCTCAGCTCCAGGCCGCGCGCCTCCGCCGCCTCGCGGTACCAGCGCGAGAGGCAGTTCCGGCAGAAGCCGGCAAGGTTCATCATGTCGATATTCTGCACATCCGTCCGCTCGCGCAGATGCGCGACCAGACGTCGGAAAGCCGCTGCCTCGAGTTCGGTGCGGGTGGCATCGTCGAATCGGTCGTTGTCCATTGAAACGGTCTCCTTACGCGTGCGGCAGGTGGTCATCGCCGCGCATGTTTGCCATAGAGACGTTTATCACGACGCCGGTCACGGCGCGACACGATAACCCGGTCATCGGGACCTGGCAGGCGGACAGATTCAGAGGGGACCAGCATGGCATCCAGGCTGCGGCGTCATCGGCGCACGAAAATCGTTGCAACCATCGGGCCGGCAAGTTCGACGCCGGAGATACTGTCGCAGCTCTTCGAGACCGGCGCCGACGTGTTCCGGCTCAATTTCAGCCACGGCACGCATGAGGATCACCTTGCGCGCCTGCAGATGATCCGCGCGCTGGAGCGGAAGTTCGACCGGCCGATCGGCATCCTCGCCGACGTGCAGGGGCCGAAGCTGCGCGTCGGCCAGTTTCGCGGCGGACGCGTGCAGTTGCAGACCGGCGCCGAATTCCAGCTCGACCTCAACCCCGCCCCCGGCGATACGCGCCGCGTCAACCTGCCGCATCCCGAGATTATCGAAGCCGCCAGCATCGGCGCCACCCTGCTGCTCGATGACGGCAAGCTGCGCCTGCGGGTGCTGCGCAAGCGCGAGGACCACCTGCTGACCGAGGTCGTCACCGGCGGCCCGCTCTCCGACCGCAAGGGCGTCAACGTGCCCGACGTGGTGCTGCCGATCCCGGCGCTGACGAAGAAGGACCGGGCCGATCTCGCCTTCGCGCTCGAACACGGCATCGACTATATCGGCCTGTCCTTCGTCCAGCGCGCCGCCGACGTGCTGGAGGCGAAGGAGATCGCCGCCGGCCGCGCCCTGGTGATGACCAAGATGGAAAAGCCCCAGGCGCTCGACAATCTCGACGAGATCATGGACGCGACGGATGCCGTCATGGTCGCACGCGGCGATCTCGGCGTCGAACTGCCGCCCGAGGAAGTGCCGATCGTGCAGAAGCGCATCATCCGCGCCGCCCAGCAGCGCGGCCTGCCGGTGGTCGTCGCGACGCAGATGCTGGAGAGCATGATCTCCGCCCCCGCCCCCACCCGCGCCGAGGCATCGGACGTGGCGACCGCGGTGTTCGACGGCGCCGATGCGGTGATGCTCTCGGCCGAGAGTGCCGCCGGCCAGTATCCGCGCGAGGCGGTGAACATGATGGACCGCATCGTCGCCCGGGTGGAGCGGGACGATGATTGGCGGCGGACGATCGACGCCAAGCGGCCGGACCCCGAACCTTCCTCGGCCGATGCCATCGCCCGTGCCGCCGAACAGGTCGCGCACACGATCGGCGCGCGCGCCATCGTCGCCTTCACCAGTTCCGGCGCCAGCGCGCTGCGCGTCGCCCGCGAGCGGCCGGACTGCCCCGTGATCGGCCTGACACCCAGTCTGGACACCGCCCGCCGCCTCGCGGCGGTCTGGGGCGTGCATGCCGTGGTCACGCAGGATGTGGGCTCGATGACCGAGGCTGTCGCCCTTTCGGCGAAGGTCGCGCGGCAGGAGGGCTTCGCCCAGCCGGGCGAAGAAATCGTCGTCGTCGCCGGCGTCCCCTTCGGCCAGAGCGGCACGACCAACGCGCTGCGCGTGGCCAGGGTGTAACCCGCACGCCCCTTGCATTGCCGCCGTGCCCGGGCAAGACTGAAGCCTAGGGAGGACATCATATGATCGCGATTACCGTTCTGTATCCGAAGACCGCCACCTCGACCTTCGACACCACCTATTACCACGACAAGCACATGAAGCTGGTCGGCGACCGCTGGGGATCGATGGGCCTCAAGGGCGCCACCGTGCTGCATGGCGTCAACGGGCCGGATGGCGCGGCTCCGCCCTACGCCGTCATCACCACGCTCCAGTTCGAAAGCCTTGAGGCCTTCGGCAAGGCCGTGCAGGCGCATGGCCCCGAGGTGATGGGCGACATCGCCAACTTCACCAACGTCCAGCCGGTCCTGCAATTCAGCGAGATCGCCGCCTGACACGGAATTTAACCTGAACTTTCTTTACTTCCCGAGGCTTCCGGGCCTATCTGAAGGCGGTCGCGATCTTGTGCGGCCGCCTTTTGTTGTTCCGTTGGGAGGTTGCATGCGCCGGATCGCCCCGCTCCTGTTCGCCGCCGCGTTCATTACCGGCAATGCGTCCGCCTGCGTCACGCCGCAGAACCAGGAAGCGCTCGACATCATCGGCCTGAAAAGCACGCTGATGGTCTCGGCCCTCACCTGTGGCCAGCGCAGCCAGTACGATCAGTTCATGACGCGCTTTCATCCCTACATCCTGCGCGAGCAGCATGTTCTGGACGCTTATTTCCGGGCCCGGCACGGGCGCGCCTATCAGCATTACGAAGACAGCTACGTGACCAATCTCGCGAACGCGCAGTCCACCGCCGGCATCCATCAGGGTTCCGATTTCTGCGCCGCGAGCCAGCATTTGTTCGATCAGGTGCTCGGCCAGCCCGACCAGACGGCGCTGGTCACCTTCGCCCGCCAGAATCCGGCGGCGCAGCCGATCGTCGTGCTGACCTGCGGCATCGTCGAGTCGGACGAGTTCCGCCGGATGGAGCAATACACGCCGCGGCACTGATCCCAGCGTGACGACCCTCGCCAACGCGCCGAATTTCCGCGATGTAGGCCCGCTGCCACTGACCGGGGGCGGCACGCTGCGGCCGGGCCGGCTGTTCCGCTCCGGCCAGCTGTCCGGCCTCGACGAGGCCGACCTGAAGCGCCTCGAAGCGCTCGGCATCCGCCTGGTCTGCGACCTTCGCAGCAGCGGCGAACGCAAGCGCTTCGCCTCGCGCTGGCCCACACTCGCCCCGGCGCGGATCATCGAGATGCCCGCCAGCACCGATAGCGCCGCCGGCATGCAGACGCTGATCCTGCGCCTTGCCGGCCAACCCGGTGCGGCAGGCGCGCGGCGGGCGATGCTCGATCTCTATGCCAGCCTGCCCGCCCTGCTCGTCGCGACGATTTCCGCCGCGACAGAAGCGATGGCCAGCGGCTGGGGCGTGCCGGTCCTGCTGCACTGCCATGTCGGCAAGGACCGAACCGGCGTCGCCACCGCGCTGCTGCTCACCGCTCTCGGCGTGCGGCGGGAGGCGATCCTCGCCGATTATGAGGAAACCGGCCGGCGCATCGATATCGTCGAGGAAACCAGGCACATCGCGCGCAGCCTCAACAAGCTGCTCGGCCACACGGTCGATCCCGGCGCGCTCGACGCGCTCGGCCGGACCGATCCCGCCTATCTCGACAGCGCCTTCACCGCGATCGACCGGGATTGGGGCGGTATCGACGCCTACCTGGCCGCCTCCGGCATCACGACCAGCCGGCGCGAGCGCCTCGCGACCTTGTTCCACGCATGAAAAAACCCCGGCGTTTCCGCCGGGGTTTCCTGATCCGATCCGCAGGCCTTGCTCAGTGGAGGATGATTTCCACGCGGCGGTTCTGCGGCTCGCGAACATTCGGGCCGGTCGGCACCAGAAGGTGCGTCTCGCCATAGCCCTTGATCACGATGTCGTTCTTCGACACGCCATCCGCAACAAGCTGGGCCGCCACGTTGTGCGCGCGGCGCAGCGACAGCTTCATGTTGTAGGCCGGCGCACCCGAGGTATCGGTATAGCCGTTCACGTTCAGACGCGTCACCTTCGTGGTCTGCGACGCCTTCGCCGCCTCGGAGACGATCTGCTGCGCCCGCGGCGTCAGGTTCGCCTTGTCCCAGTTGAAGAACACCAGGTAAGTGCGGGCCGGAGCCGGAGCCGGAGCCGCAACCGGCGTCGGCGCGGGAGCCGCGGCCGGAGCCGGCGGCGCAGGCGGGAACAGCTCGTAGCGCAGGCCGACCATCAGCATATTGTTGCCTTCGTCGCCCACCTTCATCGTCACCGGTGTAGCCCCGACGGTGGCGCGATAGTTGTCGCTGCCCATGGTGCGCATGTAGCGATATTCGACGGTGGCGGACAGGCCCGGCGCGGCCGGGATCGGGAAGGCCAGACCGGCGATCGCCTGGTAGGCGAAGGCGCCGGGCGTGCCGTTGAAGCGCGCGCCCGTCACGCCGGCGTTGCGCCACTGCAGCCACTGATAGCCGACGCCGGCGCCGACATACGGATAGACATAGGGAACGCCGACATCGAAATCATACAGGGCGTTCGCCATGAAGCCGTATTTCTGCTCGGTGCCGGATACCACCGCCTGCGCGCCGTTCCCGTCGACCTTCGCGGCCTGATTGTGGAAATAGTCGCCCTCGAGTTCGACGCGGAAGCCGTTGCCGAAGCCGTAGCCGACCGAAGCCTCGCCGGTGAACCCGTTGTGGAAGAGGGTACGCGCCCCCGAGGCAAAATCCCCGTACGGCGTCGAGATGCTTTTCACCTTGCGGCTGCCCATGATGTTGTAGCCGAGGCCAAGGCTGACATAGGGGCCGGTGACCGGCTGAGCCATCGCCGCCGCCGGAACCAGGGCGGGAGCCGCGATGATCGTCGCCGCCAGAAGTGTCGTGCGCAATTTCATTTTCGTCTCTCCTCGTGCGCCGGAGCCTGTTTGCTGATCGAACGGTTAAGCTTCCGTCGACGGACATTTAGCATCGCCCCTGCCGATGCAGGAGGGCTTGAACGTTGACGCCCCGTATTTCCGGATTGGTGTTGCTCCAAAACCACAGACCGGAACGCGATGTGACAATATCACGACGTTTCCCAGATCCTTGGCCAATGACAGAAAAACCCCGGCGTTTCCGCCGGGGTTTCCTGATCCGATCCGCAGGCCTTGCTCAGTGGAGGATGATTTCCACGCGGCGGTTCTGCGGCTCGCGAACATTCGGGCCGGTCGGCACCAGAAGGTGCGTCTCGCCATAGCCCTTGATCACGATGTCGTTCTTCGACACGCCATCCGCAACAAGCTGGGCCGCCACGTTGTGCGCGCGGCGCAGCGACAGCTTCATGTTGTAGGCCGGCGCACCCGAGGTATCGGTATAGCCGTTCACGTTCAGACGCGTCACCTTCGTGGTCTGCGACGCCTTCGCCGCCTCGGAGACGATCTGCTGCGCCCGCGGCGTCAGGTTCGCCTTGTCCCAGTTGAAGAACACCAGGTAAGTGCGGGCCGGAGCCGGCGCCGGAGCCGCAACCGGCGTCGGCGCGGGAGCCGCGGCCGGAGCCGGCGGCGCAGGCGGGAACAGCTCGTAACGCAGGCCGATCAGGAACGTGTGATTGCCCGACTGGCCGACATTGATCTGGGTATTCGGCACGGCACCGGTATCATTGTATTTCCGATTATGGACCAGCGACATGTACTGGTATTGCGCCGTTACCGCGAGTCCCGGAACCTGCGGCAGGTCATAGGCGACGCCGGCGCTGAGATCATAGGCCAGGCTGCCATACGTGCCGCCATAAACGTCGCCGGACGGGTCCGCCACGCCGATATGCTGGAACTTCTGCCACTGATACCCGAGGCCCGCGCCGATGAAGGGCACGAAATTGGTCCCGGTCGGGATGTCGTAATACCCGTTGACCATGAAGCCGTAGGTGTTGACCCCGCCATAGGCGCGGTTCTTGCCCTCGACATTGTCGTCGGCCTTCACGGCGTTGTTACGGAAGAAATTGGTGTCGAGCTCGACCCGGAACCCGTTGCCGAGGCCGTAGCCGACGCCGAGCTGCCCGGCATAATCGGGGCGAAACAGCAGATTGCCGCCCCGCGCCCCGTTCGGCTGGGCAAAATCGTATTTCTGGTTCTGCATCAGGTTGGTGCCGATGCCGAGATCGACATAGGGTCCGGTCACGGGCGGCGGATTCGCGGCCCGCGCCGCCTGCATGCCAAGCGCGAGCGCGGCAGCGCAGCACGCGGTGCAGAGGATCGAGCGATGGGTCATGTGGCCTCCATGCGGTTGTGTAATCGCTGGGAAGGTTGGTGCGGAATTATGTCGTTACAATGACGGATCCTGCCGGCGTGACCGCCGAAACGGTTAACAATCGGTCATTGCGATTTAAGTTACCAATCCGGAACGGACAAATATCCGCGATCAGCCAGCGGAACAACCGATGAGGCGGAATGTCACCGCAGCGTCACCCACCACGGTGGCGCCGGGCTCGGAGCGGATCAGCCAGCCGCGGAACAGGTCGGGGGCAGCCATGCCGTGCCGCACTGTCATGTATACCGCAGCGTCCGGCGGCATGTCGGCCGGGCGGACGACACAGGCGCCGATCGTCACCCGCAGCGCGCCTTCGGTGAAACTCGACCCGACGGGCGCGATGATCCGGTTCACCGCGCCATCGGCCTTCTCGAGCACATCGAGAATCGCGGCCTGGCGCGGATCCCAGATCGGCTTGACCTGTTTCGGCGGCGCAGGCGGCGTCGCCTGCGACCCTTTCGGGGTTGGGGGTCCTGCAAAGGCACCGCCCTGGTCACCCGGCAAGGTGGGCGCGTTCGGCAGGTCCGGCGCCGGCAGCGCGCCATCCGGCATGGCTGGGCTCGGCGCCGAGGCGACGGGCGGAGCCTCCGGCACTGTCACCACCGATTGACCGGACTGCGCAAGTCCGCGGCCCGGCAGCGCCGCGAACATCGCGACCACCAGAACGACGGCGCCGGCGCGACGGAGGCTCATTTCGGGGCCGGTACCGAAGTGCCGCCGCCGTTTGCCTTCGCTGTCGAGGTCGCCAGGTTTGCGGCGCTGAAGACGAACTTGCCGAGCAGCGATTCGATGTTGATGGCCGACTGCGTTGCGGTGATTGCCTGGCCGGGCTTCAACATGGTTTCGGAACCGCCGGGCGAAATCGAAAGATAATCGCTGCCCAGCAGCGACGCGCTCTCGATCGCCGCGCTGCTATCCTTCGGAATCTTGACGTCCGGCTGGATGCGGAACTGTACGATCGCGGCATAGGTCTGCGGGTCGAGCGAGGTGCGGGTCACCTCGCCGATCGTGACGCCGGCGATCTTGACCGGAGAGCCGACGGTGAGCGGACCGATGCTGCCGAAACTCGCGCGCAAGTCATATCCCGTGCCGCCTACGGTGCGCGTTCGCGACGCCGCATAGGCGAGAAAGACGGCGGCCGCGACGATCACGACCAGGCCCGCGATGATTTCCGATACCCGATTCTTCATCTCACCCTTTCCGGCTTCCGGCGCAGCAGCTTGCCGCTCAGCCTTCCGGCGTCCAGGATTCGTAATCGCCCGTGGCCATCCCCCGCGTGCCGCCGCGATAATCGTGGCCGCGCGGCCGGTAGGAACCAGGCGTTCCCGTCAGATTCGGCTGGTGCGGCTTCTGCCAGGGGCGGCGCGAAGCCTCGGAGAGCGGGGCGTCGGTCGTGAAATGCAGCCAGGAATGCCATTCGGGCGGCACTAGCGAGGCTTCCCGCGCGCCGCCGGCATAGATCACCCAGCGGCGCTTGCGGCCGTCGGGCCTGCTGGCCCTGCGTTCCTCGAAATAGCGATTGCCGAAACTGTCCTGCCCTACCATCAGGCCGTGGCGAAGCGTGTGCAACGTCAGCCCGGGATTGGCGATCAGCCGGCGCAGACCGCCGAGCGAAGCCAGCGTCGGAACCGTTGACGCATCTGCCGTATCACGGTGTTGGTTCATGCCGCCTGCTATACAGGAGACGGTCGGATCGGTCCATCCGCGCGCCGGCACATGTGCCCCCCGGCTTATCCACAAGATTTTGTGGCCGTGACCTGAATTTTCCACAAGATGACGCCGACCGCCGCTGGAAACCCCATGAGGAACACGTTAGGCTGAGGGCATGAGGAAGGATCCCGCCAGCAGGCATCGCCCGACACCGCACCGCGCGTGGCGCGGCATCCGGCTCAAACGGGTGGAGATCGGGATCGATCCCGATGCCGCACCCGAACCCGCCATCATTCCTGCCGACTGGAGCGATCAGGCCGCCGCCGGGCTGGTGGCGCTACGCGCCGATCGCTCGATGATCGGGGTCGACCAGGCGGCCGATGCCTGGATCGCGCCGCTTGCCGCCGCCGCGGAGCGTCTGGGTCGTGGCGAGGATGTCGCGTCCACGCTGCACCGGCTGGTCGCAACGCGCCGCGCCGCGCCGAGCCCTGGCATCTGGCAGGGCCGTGCCGAGCCGGTGCCTGGCTTCGTCTTCAACCTGCCGCAATTCCTCGACGAGAGCGGCATGTTCGACGCCGCCGCGTTCGGCGAGGCGGTCGAACACGCGGTGCTCGCCCTCTCGCTGGCACAACCTTCGGCCCAGCGCCTCGCACTCGGCATGGCCGACCTCGCCCTGCTGCTGGCGCGCCTCGATATCGATTACGCGAGCCCCACGGCGCGCGACGTGGCCGCGACGATCGGCGCGCTGCTCGCCGCCCATGCGGATATCGCCTCGGCCGGGCTGCTGGCGCGGGGCATCGCACCGGGATGCGCCATCACGCCGGCTCCGGTTCCCGCCAGTTGCGCCCAGCCCAGCCTGCGCGCCGCCTTGCTCGACGCGCGCGAGCGGGCCCTGGCGTGCGGCCTGCGCCAGCATCGTAGCCTGACCGGGCTGCTGCCGCCGGGGCCGGTGGAGATGCTGCTCGACGTCGAGACGGTGGGGATCGCACCACCGCTCTCGGCGCTGGACTCCGAGGGCGGGCTCGCCCGCTGGGCGCGGGCGCGGCTTGCCGCCTCCGGCCGCACGGCCGAGTCGGCGCTGGCCGCAAGCCTGGCCGGCGCCGATCCGTTCGGCGTGACCGATGCCGCCGGCATCGCCGCGATGCGCGAGGTCATCGCACCGGTCTGCGCCATCCTGCCCGAGGTGCCGTCCCTCCCCGCGCCGCGCGCGGCCTCCGCCGGGCGCGGCAAGCTGCCGGCGCGCCGCGGCGGCTACACCCAGAAGGTTTCGGTGGGCGGGCACCGGCTATTCCTGCGCACCGGTGAATATCCGGACGGGCGGCTGGGCGAGATCATGATCTCGCTACCGAAGGACTCCGCAACGCTGCGCGGCATGGCCGAGGCGTTCGCCGGCGCGGTCAGCATCGGGTTGCAGCATGGCGTGCCTCTGGATGAATTCGTCGATGAATTTGCCTTCACCCGCTTCGCGCCCGCCGGCGCGGTGGAAGGCGACGCAATGATCAGCCAGGCGACCTCGCTCCTCGACTATGTGTTCCGGCACCTGGCCGCGACCTATTCGCAGCGGCCCGATCTCGCGGCGCTCGACCTTGCCGACGATGCGGCTGGTGTCGATGCCACCGCTCCGCTGCTGCCGCTGGACCTGCCGGAGACCGGAACCGGCCGGCCGAAGCGCCAGCGTCCCGTCCTGAAACTCGTGAGCTGATCCATGGATATACGCGCGCGCCTCGCCGAGAACGGCATAACCCTTCCGCCCGCGGCGAAGGCCGTGGCGAATTACGTGCCGGTGGTGGTCGCCGGTGGAATGGCGATCGTCAGCGGGCAGTTGCCGCTCGCGGGCGGCAAGCTCGCGGTGACGGGAAAGCTCGGCGACGGAGTGACGGTCGAGGACGGGACTGCGGCAGCGCGGGCCTGTTTTATCAACGTGCTCGCGCAGATCGAGGCGCATGTCGAGGGCGGACTCGATGCCGTTGCCCAGGTGGTGCGGCTCGGCGGGTTCATTGCGGCGACGGCGGATTTCGCCGAGCACGCGAAAGTGATGAACGGGGCATCGGACCTCGCGGTGGCGATTTTCGGCGAGGCGGGGCGGCATGCGCGCTCGACCGTGGGCGTCGCCTCGCTGCCGCTCAACGCGGCGGTCGAGGTCGAGGGGATGTTTTTGCTCCGCTGATTGCGCCGGGCCGCCCTTGCGCGTATGCCCCGGTTGCACTGCAAAAGGGGAGATCAGATGAGCGCCATCGCCGATATCACCGCACGGGAAATTCTCGACAGCCGCGGCAATCCGACCGTCGAGGTCGATGTCATCCTGGATTCGGGCGCGATGGGACGCGCCGCTGTGCCCTCCGGTGCCTCGACCGGGGCGCATGAGGCCGTCGAGTTGCGCGATGGTGAGCCGGCGCGGTTCGGTGGCAAGGGCGTGCAACGCGCGGTCGAGGCGGTCGAGGGCGAGATCTTCGATGCGATCGGCGGGATGGATGCCAGCGAGCAGGTCGCAATCGACGAGACGATGATCGATCTCGACGGGACGCCCAACAAGGCCCGCCTGGGGGCGAATGCGATTCTCGGCGTTTCGCTCGCCGTCGCCAAGGCGGCGGCGGACGAGATCGGGCTGCCGCTCTACCGCTATCTCGGCGGAGTCTATGCCCGCACCCTGCCAGTGCCGATGATGAACATCATCAATGGCGGCAAGCACGCGGACAACCCGATCGACATCCAGGAATTCATGATCCAGCCGGTGGGGGCCGCGAGCATCGCCGAGGCGGTGCGGATGGGCTCGGAAGTATTCCAGGCGCTGAAGAAGATCCTGCACGATGCCGGGCACAACACCAATGTCGGTGATGAGGGCGGGTTCGCGCCTGGGCTGAAATCGGCCGAGGAGGCGCTGGGCTTCATGACGCGCGCCGTCGAGGCTGCTGGATACCGGGCCGGCGAGGACATTGCCTTCGCGCTCGATTGCGCGGCGACCGAATTCTACAAGGACGGCAGGTATCACCTTGAGGGCGAGGGCAAGGTGCTCGATGCCGGGGGGATGACCGACTATATCGCGGCACTGGCGAAGAGCTTTCCGATCATCTCGGTCGAGGATCCGCTTTCAGAGGATGACTGGGGGGGCTGGGCGCATTTCACAAGCACACTCGGCGGCGCCATGCAGGTGGTGGGCGACGATCTGTTCGTCACCAACCCGACACGGCTGCGGCGCGGGATCGCGGCGAAGTCGGCCAATTCGATCCTGATCAAGGTGAACCAGATCGGCACGCTGAGCGAGACGCTGGAAGCGGTGGAACTGGCACAGCGGGCGGGGATGACGGCGGTGATCAGCCATCGTTCGGGCGAGACCGAGGATGCGACGATCGCCGACATCGCGGTGGCGACCAATGCCGGGCAGATCAAGACCGGGTCGCTGGCGCGGTCGGACCGGGTGGCGAAGTATAACCAGCTGATCCGCATCGAGGCGGAACTCGACATCGCGGGGCGCTTCGCCGGGCGGACCATTCTGCGCGGCTAGAGCGGCTTTCGACCGGTCTGAATCGCGAGGGGATTCCCATTGGCGTTGATTTCTGATTCAGAATCCGTGCTGGTGAAGGAGGCCGGCATGGATGGGCCAACCACTATCGATGGATCTTCGTC
>Ga0315298_1002093_pt1 | contig 34938 bp, 27 predicted proteins | sample WHS_1_MG_FD_203077 | JGI IMG/M metagenome (GOLD analysis project Ga0315298, IMG submission 203077) | Extremophilic microbial mat communities from Washburn Hot Springs, YNP, Wyoming, USA - WHS_1_MG | ecosystem: Environmental > Aquatic > Thermal springs > Hot (42-90C) | place: USA: Wyoming...
CGGAGGGGCGGGCTCCGCACGCCCGCAAAGAAAGGCATCGCGCCAAGCGCAACATTGCCCCCCCATTTGGCCAAGGGCCGAGCCTCAACGCACCCGTCGGGAATGCAACGCCTTGCCATTTGCACGGCCGTACGATGCGGGCGCGGAGACCGCGTTCCTCCGAGAAAACCACCTCTCGCGCGTTTTGGCGGGCCGTCGGCAAGCCGTGGGTGACGATCAGATGCCTGGGCACGTGTCTCGCCTAGCCTGCGGGAGGTCCCCAAACGATGGGGATCGGTCCCAAACCGCAATGCCGTCTTCTTCGGGGTTTCCACTAACAGGGGGCCCGGTCCCGCTCCTTGCCGAGCTTCCCTCGAAATGCGGCCAAATAAAGCCCCAAGGCCTCGAACCAGCATATGGCTGCTGACCAGACATTATGGGAAGCATAGTGCATACCCCTCACCTGCTGACCAAAACCGAAGATGCTCCCCAGAAGAAGGGGCAAAACTAGCCCCCACGGCGCCAGCTTTGGCCTGCGTTCCCTGAGCACAAAATACAGTCCGACGAGACCATAACCCGCCCCAGCATGCGCTGCCGGAAACCCAGCGTAACGCTTTTCCTTGGTGGCCGGCCGTTCGAAGAGCCTGGTGTAAGGAACTTTGCCGCCATATCGCTTGATGTGCTCGGGATATGGCCTGTTGACAATGCCCTTGAGAAAGGCTATGGTCCCCGGCCCTGCACACAAGACAAGAAGGAGAAAAAATAGGGGCATCCTGAGCTCCACTAGCTTTTTCAGGCCCCTTTGGACGAAGGATACCGCCAAGAGAACCCCTATGAGGATACCCAATCCCACTATGGCTATCCGACCAACGGAATGAATCAAAGTGGTCGCCCACCAAGAGTCCTTCCAGAAAAACACTCCACGATCGAAGTCGAAGAAGGGATCCGATAGATGAAGATCCAGATCAGTGGTCTCGAAGAGAATCACGAGCCCGATGAAGAGGCCCAAGGGAATCCAGAGGTGCCGAATCATGAACCCCTTGCCCGTGAGAATCCCATCCCTCGAGCGGGCTTCGGGGCAAGCAGATTTCACCCCAGGGCCGTCTTCATCCGTCACCCGCTCCCTTCCGCGATCTCCCATATCCCTGGAGAGGTCCCCCTTCCCACTTGTCGAGTCCCCTGTGGTGGAGCAGGGATGCTCCCTCATAGAAGGAAATGGCCTCCTCGCAAAGGTCATCGTCGGCCTGGGCTGGCTTGAGGTCTTTGGAGCCAGGAATCCAAGAAAAGACTTTGGGGGACTTTTTCACGTCCAGAACCACGAGTTTGCCGCCTTTCGAGAACCCGAGCTTCTGGTATGTGGCCACAAAGGCCCTTCCCTCTTCGGGTGGCACCCTGAGAAGATCTCGGCCCATGAATTTGCTCTCGTAATGGAATCCCAGAATTCCGAGGAGAGTTGGCGCCAGATCCATTTGGCCTCCCAGGGTCTCCACTTTTCCTCTCTTCACCCATTTGGGGCTGTAAATTATAAGGGGAATCCTATAGCGGTGGATGGGCAACTCGGCTTTGCCAGCCGAGTTGGCGCAGTGGTCTGCCACTATGACGAAAACGGTGTCCTCGAACCACGGTTCCTTCCTCGCCTCTTGGAAGAAGTTCCCTATGGCCCAATCGGTGTACAGCACAGCCCCGGCCCGGCCTTTGCCAGGGGGGATTTTCACCCTTCCTTCTGGGTATGTATAGGGCCTATGATTGGATGTCGTGAGGATGAGGCCGAAGAAAGGTATCCCCTTCTGGCTAGAAAGCCTTATCCTCGAGATGGCCTTCCTGTAAATGTCCTCATCGCACACACCCCAAGCATTGGAAAAGGTCACCTCCTCCGAGGAGAAATCCCCTCTGTCCACAACGTGGAACCCGTTGTGACTGAAAAAGTGGTTCATGTTATCGAAATAGCCATAGCCACCGTAAATGAACTCCACCTGGTATCCCTTCTGCCTAAAGATCTGTCCCAGGGAAAAGAGGTCCTCGTTGCCGGGCCTTTTGAGCAACGACCTTCCTGGGGTGGGGGGTACGGAGAGGGTTATGGCCTCGAGGCCCCTGTCTGTGCGAGTTCCCGTTGCGTAAAAGTTGGTGAAGAGGAGGGCCTGGTCCGCTATCTCATCGAGTCTGGGAGTGAGGGGTTTCTTGGACCCTAGTGTACCCAGAAACTCTCCGCTCAAGCTCTCGACCACGATGAGAACCACATTTAGCCTCTTCTCCAGAGAGGCTCCAATGGGGGAGACTGTGCGTCTCAAGTCCCAGGGGTCAGAGGAGATGAACTGAACTCCAGGTTCAGAGAGGGCCTTTCTGAGCCTCGTCCAGACCCTCTCTTCGGGCAATGTGGGATAGAAGGTCCCATAATCTATCTCGTTTGCCTTGAAGGCTGAAAAGAAACTGTAGATGCCATTGGAGGCTATTTCGTTCGCATACATGTTTTGGGAGATTTGAGTCCAGTTCAAATCGGCAACCTGGGAGAAGAGGCAAGCAGCCAGGATCCAAGGCAAGGAGAGGAGCGCTCGCCTTCGCAGGGGATCGGAAAAACTCTGGGACAACTTTATCTCTCTGCGCAAAGGAAGCCACAATGCCACCGAGAACAGAAGTATTCCGAGGAGGATGGGCGTGAGGGGATACGACTCCCAGATGTTTGTCAGGACCTCCTGGGTGTAAATTAGATAGTCCACGGCAATGAAATTGAATCTCGCCCCGAACTCCTCGAAGAAGAACCATTCAGCAACTAGGGTGAAAATCAAAACGTAGAGGCTTCCCAAGGATCCTATGTGGAGAAATGGGGTGAATCTCTTGCTGGAATAAAGCCTTTGGGGCGCCAGGACCAACAAAGCGAGATAAGGTATTCCCACATAGCTCAAGGTCACAAGATCCATGATGAGGCCACAACTCATGGCCTTGAGGACCATGAGGAGCTCTCCCCCCAGCGGCCTCCAGGACCTAAAGGCCAAAGCCAGCCGAAGGCCGCTTGAGAGAATGAGAAAAACGAGCCCGAAGATGTATGCCAGCCTTACCCTGGAGTTCATTATTCCGTGAGGTTTCCGATGGACTCTCAACTGCTCAAAGCCTCCCACTGGGTTACGAGTGAGATCGCCTCTCCAGCACTTGCGCCAGGGACCCGTGCCCGAAAAGAGAAGACAGAAAAGGGACCCTCTTCGCCAATTCCCTATTGAGACGCTCGATGGGAGCGAAGGCCTCTTCCACAACGAGGAGCTCCTCGGTCACTTGCCCTCCTACTACTCGCAAGATGATCGCGTGGTGGAATTTCCCCGTGGGGACTTCTCTCAACCTTCCTCCTCCACCGCCACTTACGAGTATAGCAGTTGGGCCTAGCTGGCTCCTAGCATATTGGTGAAGGTGCCCAGCTATGAGGTAATCCACCCCGAGAGTTCCCCAACTCTTCATCAGCGACTGCGCCTTTTTCGGAGTCATGGGCTTCAGAGGATCGAAGGGGGGCGAGTGGACGAGCAAAAAGGTCCTTCCTGCCTCGGGGCGCCTCTCTGCTAGAATCTTCTCGAGCTCCCTCCTCCAGCTCCGCCCATCTCCATCTCCGTTTCTCAGAGTCTTTGGAAGGCAATTGGGAAGGACAATGAAGAGATTGCCGCCGCAAGAGAAAGAGAAGGAAGAGGGACCGTAGAGCTCCTCGAATTTCCCAACAGGGAATCCCACATCCACGTCATGATTGCCCATCACCATGATCATGGGAGGTCCATCTGGGCCCAGCACATCCCTCACCTGTTCGAGGGAGAACTCGTGGCCCTCTCTTGTGGGAGTTATGGCAAAGTCGCCCAAGTGCACAATGAAGTCGATCTCCTTCTTCTTGAGTTCCTCCAGGATCCTCCTGAAGGTGGGTGAGCCGTGGGAATCTCCCACCACAGCAAAGGAGATGGCCTTTTCCCGGGGTAGATTCTCCAGCCTGGAGAGAACCTCGGGCCAGTTTCCCACATTGGGGGGAAGGCCTCCTCCACCTCCCAAGTGTCCTCCCAGATGGCCCACTGCGAGGAAGACCCAGCTTCCTGCAAGAAGAAGCAATCCAGTGCCCTTCATCTTCTCCCCCTGAAACGGGGAAGGCCCTCTGTGACCTTCCCTTTTTACGCTGACTATAGAGGACGAAGATGAAGAGCAGATGACGCCAAGATGAAGAAATTTTCATCTTCCGAGCTCGGGGAGCCTCACCTCGACCACTGTTCCCACGCCCACTTGACTCCTCAGCCGGATGGTTCCCCCGTGCACCTCCAATATCCTCCTCGCAATGCTCAGGCCTAGACCGGCTCCTCCAGTCTGTCTCGATCTTGAGCCTTCCACCCTATAGAACCTCTCAAAAACGCGTGGGATCTCCTCTTCCGGGATTCCCAAGCCGGTATCCTCGACCAGGATCTTGGCCCAACCGTCTTCTTCCGTGACTTTCAGTCTCACAGAGCCTCCCTCCTGGGTGTACTGAATGGCGTTGTGAATGAGATTGGACAGGGCCTGTTGGAGAAGGGCCTTTTCCCCTCTTGTCCCGATGCCCCCCAGGGGATCCAGGCGGAGCTCGATTCCCTTTTGTTCCGCAAGGGGCTCGAAGAGTTCCACCAAATTCCCCAAGAGCTGGCCCAGATCCAAAGGTTCCATGACAAGAGAAGCTCCTCCTCCCTCGAATTTCGCAAGGAGAAGCAGGTCATTCACCAAAGCATTGAGCCTATCGAACTGTTCCGCGAATCTTTCCAGGACCTCCCTGTACTGTCTCTGGGAACGGGGCCTGCTCAAGGCCAGTTCAGCCTCGCCCCTCATTGCGCAGATGGGTGTCCGAAGCTCATGTGCCACATCCGCCGAAAATCGCCTTAGCTCCTCGAAGGATCTCTGGAGGCGATCGAGCATGCGGTTCATTATCTCCATCAACTCGTCGAGCTCGTCTCCTGTGCCCCTCGGCACGAGCCTCTGGGAGAGATCTTCTGAAGATATCCTGCTTGCCGTTGCAGCTATCTTTCTTATGGGAGCCAAACTCCTTCGAGCCAGGAACCACCCTCCGGCCCCACAGAGTACCAACGCCCCTGGGATCAGTATCAAGACGTTCCTGTAGAAGTTCCCCATGGCATTTCGGAGCTCCTTGAGCTCTGTGCTGAGCTGCAACACCAAAGGCCCGTTCGGTCCCTTCATGTGGATGGTGAGCTCCCTGTGAGATACCCCTCTCCACTCCAAGGATCTGAAAAACCGAAAGTTACGAGGGATCTTGGATTCAGGATCCAGACGGACTGCGCTCCAAGGGAAATTTTCCTGGCCCATGGAAGCGAGTTCCTCTCCTTCCTTGCCCAGTAGCCTGAATCGTATCTTGTGTTTCGTCCTCCCGCCCAGTTCTGTCTTGAATTTTTCGACCCACCCCAATGTAGGATCCTGGCCCAAGAGGGCGCGGATCTCCTGGGCCTCGTCCATGAGCATCGCATCCGCTTGTTTGAGAAGGTGCCTGTGGAGCCTATAGCCCAAAAACAAGCATGTGAGAGCGAGCACGGCTAGAAGGAAGCTCGAATGCCACAACGTGAGCCTCACATCCGTGCGTCTGAGAAAGGCCCCTTTACTCTTCCAGGACATATCCCACACCCTTGACCGTTCTTATTAGTTGCCTGGAAAAACCGCGATCCACCTTGTTCCTGAGCCTGTAGACGTGCACGTCTACGAGGTTGGTCATGCTGTCAAAGTGGTAGTCGAACACGTGCTCTAGGATCATCACTCGGGTGAGGACCCTTCCCGGATTGCGCATGAAATACTCGAGGAGAGAAAACTCTTTCGGGGTGAGATCTATGGGCCGGCCGCCTCTTTCCACTTTCCTCCTCACAGGATCCAGTCTCAAATCCGCGACTTGAAGTACCGATCTCCCTACTGGCTCACCCCTTCTCAGTATGGCCCTTATCCGGGCCATGAGCTCTGTGAAGTAAAAGGGCTTGACGAGATAATCGTCTGCTCCCGAATCCAGTCCCTGTACTATCTGGGTCTTCTCGTCGAGGGCTGTGAGAATTACAACTGGGGTCTTGATCCCCTCCTCCCGTATTCCCTTGAGGACCTCTATGCCATTCATACCCGGAAGGAGGAGATCGAGCACTATCACGTGGAAAGTCCCCTCTGTGGCGAGATCGAGGCCCGTCTTCCCGTCCTTAGCTACCTCCACCTCCCAGCCCTCTTCCTTGAAACCCTTGATGAGAAACTGGCACACTCCCTCGTCGTCCTCTATGAGAAGTGCCCTCATTTCCCTGAAACCCTCCCGCAGAGAACATCAGGTGGGATGATCATCACGAGAGGACCCTGTACAGCCAAGACAGCTGATCGGCGATGAGGAGGATTCCCAGCGCGACCAGGATGGCTCCGCTTCCGAACCCCATCCACCTCACAACCGGGCCCGTCTTTCTGAGACGGGGGAGAATAGTCCCCAGGGCCAAACCCAAGGCCAGAAAAGGCAAGCTCATTCCCAGGGAGAAGATTCCGAGGAGCACGACACCCTGGAGCACAGTTTCCTTGGTGCTAGCATAAGTCAAAATCGCCCCGAGAATGGGGCCGAGGCACGGGGTCCATCCAGCGCCAAAAGCCATCCCCACAATCAGGCCGCCCAGGCCATGGGCTGGCCTAGCCCTGAGATGGAGCCTCTTTTCCCTCTGGAGGAAGGATATTCGAACAAGCCCCATTTGCTGCAGGCCCAATATCACTACCAGAATCCCCCCCACTACCTCCAGGATCCTCTGGTTGGAGGCCATGAGCTGGCCCAGAGCGCTCGCTGTAGCGCCCATGGCCACGAACACTCCCGAAAAACCAGCGCAGAAAAGCAAGATGGAGGGAAGTATCTCTCTGGCTGTGGGACTCTCCTTTATGATCTCCTCCACCGTCCTTCCAGTTATGAAGGAGAGGTATGCTGGGAGAATTGGGAGAATGCATGGGCTGAAAAACCCCGCCAGCCCAGCACCGAAAGCCAAAAAGACAGAGACCTCACTCATTCGTTTTCGCCCTCGCGAAGAGCGCCGCTCGTTGTGTTTTTGGACCTAGTGTGTGGTAAACTGGATTACCTCTGGCTTCGTCTGGTGTAGAGAAAACTATAACACACTCTCGCTGGAGGCAGGAAGGACAGAAATTATGCTAGCTCGGAGAAGATCCAAGGCGAGTTTCTCATGGCTCCTTTTCCTCTCCATCTGGCTAATGGCATCCTGTGCCCCAACGGTGAAAAAGGCCGAGGAGTTCTTCACCCCTTCTGTCAAGAGCGAGAAGGAGATGGGAAGGGAGTTCGCCCAGGAGGCCTCCAAGAAATTGAAGCTCGTGGAAGATCCAGAGATCGTGGAGTATGTGACTAGAATTGGCTCAAGGATAGTGGATGCTGCTCAGCCCATGAGCTACAAGTTCCGTTTTCACGTGGTCAAAAGCCCCACCATGAATGCCTTCGCGGTTCCGGGAGGGCACATCTATCTTTACAGTGGACTTCTCCTCAAGGCCAGACATGCAGGGGAAATAGCTGGGGTGATGGCTCACGAGCTCGCGCACGTGAAGCACAGACACATGGCCCAGATGATCGGAAAGGGGACCCTTGTGAGCCTGGCGACCCTCGCAGCCATAATCTTGGCGAGAGGTGAGCCCGCAGCAGCAGCAGGAGCCATGGGCGCTGGGGCGGCCTTACAATTGAGCTTCACTAGGGAAGTCGAGCAAGAGGCTGATCGTTTCGGCCTTTTCTACATGTACCAGGCTGGCTACGACCCCCACGGCCTCCTCGACTTTTTCGAAACCATGGTGAGGGAGCAGAGGTTCTCCATGAGCCAGGTACCTCCTTACCTCTTGACCCACCCATTGAGCTCCGAGCGTATGGCTCAGATAGAGAATCTGATCCAGTTCCACAGGCTAGAGGTCAAGGAGCCCAGGCAAGAGAAGGACTTCCACAGGTTTCAGGCGATGCTCCAAGCCGAGGTGGGAAGCGCAGGTCAAGTGATCCCTTGGTTCAAGCAGAGGACGGATGAGAACCCGAAAGATGCCTTGGCGTGGCACCAGTTGGGCGTGGTATACAACAAATTCGGATGGACGAGGGAGGCCTTGAGTTCTCTGGTGAGGGCAGTGGAGCTGGATCCAAACCTGGCAAGCGCCTGGGCCGATCTCGGGATGCTTCAGGCGAGGCTCGGCAGATGGGAGGAAGCGGACCGATGCTTTGAGAGGGCTTTGGACATAGATCCTGATCATGGCCCCTTTCTGGCTATGTGGGGAGAGGCCATGGTCCAAAGGGGAAGATCCCAGGAGGGAGTGGCCCTCCTCCAGAGGGCCCTCGAGAAGGACCCCCACCTCATAAGGGCCCACGAGATGCTGGCGAGAGCCAAAAAGGATCTCGGGGACGAGGGGGGATTCCACGAGGAGATGGCGAGCTTCCACGAGAAAATGGATCAATACACCGAGGCCATGAAGCACCTTAGGCTGGCCAAGAAGGCTTATGGAGAGAAGACTCCCAAAGGGGAGGAGATCCAAAGGAGGATAGAGGAGCTCAAAAGCTCCTGAAGTCCCATTTGCTGCGGGTGAGGATGGTGGAAGAGAGGAAAGCTGACCTCATGGGGAAGGAAGATGGAGGTACGGTGGAGGTTGCACCAATCCGCCCCTCCCCAAGGGTCCTTTTGCAGGGACTAGCAAGTGGAGGGCTCCTTCTGCTCTTCACGATGCTGATGCTCGTGAGGGTGGAGCCTTTTGCCAGTTGGTACTATGCCTTCGCATGGTGGACTTTCATAGGGCTTATGGATGCAGTTGTCCTCTGGAGAAGAGGTGACTCGCTTTTTTGGAGGGATCATCGGGGGTTTTTGTTTCTCGCTCTGTTGTCGGTTCCAGCTTGGCTTGTCTTCGAGGGATTCAACCTGTTTATTCGAAACTGGTATTACGTGGGCGCAAGCCCCAGTTGGCCCCTCAGATGGATGGGATACGCCATATGCTTTTCCACGGTGCTTCCTGCTATCTTCGAGGCAATGGAGCTCCTCGGGGTAACGGGAATAGTAGGGGATCTGAGGCTCAAGCCCCTCGGGATGTCGAGACGACTTCTCGCCGGGATGATAGCGGTGGGAACAGTCTCCTGTCTTCTTCCCATCTTGTTTCCCCGATACTGTTTCCCACTTGTGTGGCTCGCACTCTTTTTCCTTCTCGATCCCATAAACTATCTCCTGGGTGAGGAAAGCCTTCTGGGTCAGTGGGAAAGAGGCGAGTGGTCCACGACCTCGAGGCTTCTTCTGGGAGGGCTTCTCTGCGGTCTCGCATGGGAGCTATTCAATGCAGAGGCTCTTTGCAAGTGGATTTACACGGTCCCTTTTTTCGAGCAGGGAAAGCTTTTCGAGATGCCTCTTCCGGGGTTTTTGGGATTTCTCCCATTCGCCTTGGAATGTTTCGCCATTTGGAATTTTGCAAAGGCTGTGGCTCGAAGAACGACAAGCAAGGCCAAGGGGATCGGCCTGGTCCTTTGTCTTGTGGCCGCATCCCTGGCGATGTTCCACTTGGTGGACAAGAACACCGTGGGCTCCTTCAAGCCCTATGTCAAGGACCTCGAAGAGCTCGCTCCTTACGAGGCGAGGCTTCTCGAGCAAGCTGGGATAAAGAGATTGGACATATGGCTTCTCAAGCCAGGGGCAAGGGCAAGAGAGTCTCTAGTGTTGGAGCTTCTGGGGGCGACCCCAGAGATGATAGCCAAGTGGAGGACGTGGGCGGCCCTTGTCACGTTGAAGGGTATCGGGACAGAAAACCTCAAGCTTCTCCTCCGGGCCGGAGTGACCAGCTTGAGGGATCTCGCGCAACAGGAGCCTGAGTCTCTTTTCCGCAAGCTCCAGGAGTTGCAGAGGGGAGCTCCTTCTCCCAGGGAGGAGCAAGTGCGTCTCTGGGTAAAGGAAGCGAGGAAGGTCTGCAAGGAAGAGCCCGAAAGAGGACTTCCGGGGTGCAAGTGAGGTGACACATGGCGGAGATAAAAAGCAGCATAGAACTGGCAATGGAGAGGACGAAGGGCCTTACCTTCACCGAAGAGGAGAGGCGCAAGTTCGAGGAGGAAAGGGAGAGAAGGATCGCGCAGGCCTTGATCCTCCAGTATCTGAAGGGGGAGATGGTCCTAAGGGAGCTCGAGCGGAAGAGGAAGGAAGCCACTCCCACAGCCCGCAAGGCCCTGGACAGGGTCCTCGTTGAGTCACTGGAGATGGATGCGGAGGCATTGCCGAAGGTGCAGGAAGCCATCGAATCCTGGCTGGGCAAGACCAACAGGCATCTGGTTCAGAAGATGAAGGATCTCACGGTCCAGTGGGGGCAAGCTGTTCAGAAGAGGAAGAAGAGGATCAAGGCCGAGCTCAGGGAGGAACTGGAGAGAAGGGGGATCCGTGGTTCAGCAGTGGAACCCAATGTGGAGGCCTCCCAAGCCTGGGAGAGGGCCTTGAGGGAGCTTCAAGAGGAGTTCTCGGACAAGGTCTCTTCCCTGAGGGAGCAGTTGCTGGGGGCCTTGGCCCAGGTAGATTGATGGAGGACCCAAAGGCCCACAAACCTCCTGGCCGGGGTCCTGGAGAGACGTTCCTTCTTACCTCAGGTAGGGATAATACATCTCCCTTATGATCTCGAAGTTCCGCTGGATTCTCTTCTTGCCCACGATGGGGTTTCCATGGCCAGGAAGGAGGATCTCCACATCCAGCCTGGCCAGCTTCTCTATGCTCGAGATGAGCTCCTCGGAATCCCCTCCTGGAAGGTCCGTCCTCCCCACACCCATCTCGAATATTACGTCTCCTGTGAATAGAGCCTTGTGTGAGGGCCAGTAGATGCATACGGAGCCTGGTGAGTGGCCCGGGGTCTCGAGCACTTGAAATCTCTCATCCCCGAGGAAAAGTTCCCCTTCCCGCAAGAGGACCTCGATTCTCAGTTGGGGCTTGCTCACCCCCATCATCCTGTATATGTCCGAGCCGAGAGATCTGAGGAACTCCTCCTCTGCCACTCCCATGGCCATCCAGACAGGCCTCTGGGAAAAGGCTTGGAAGCTTTCCACGTGATCGGGATGACCGTGAGTGGCTATAAGCCCCTGGATCGAATCCTCGTGGATTCCGTCGAGGCGCAGGGCCTGGATGAGCCTAGGGAGAAACTCCAGGTGTCCCGGATCCACAAGGACCACCTGCCCACTCCTTATGAGGTACGAGTTTGCGTTGTTCGCAGAGGGGTTCGTCCAGGGATAGGCATAGAGGCCATCTAGCAGCTTCATCTCGGTTCTCCCGACCTCGAAAATTGGACTCTTAGGGTCTTCTCCAGGAGGAGCTCTTCCGGGGAGGGCCTGGGAGGCTCACTTACCGTCTCTCACGAAGGCTGCTCCTCTCTCTATGGCAGCTTTGTTGAGGCCGAAAAATTTCTCCTTTCCGGCTGTGGCCTTCGCCATGCCCAGGACCGCATCCTCCACCGTGAGAAGCCCCGTTGTCTCAACTAGTGCCCCGAGCATGACCATGTTGGCTGCCATCTCGGATCCCACTTCCCTCGCCAGGGCCACTGCATCTACCCTGACTTCCCTTACATCCTGGCGGTTCAAATTGCGAGATATGAGGGATGAGTTGATGAGGATCTTCCCCCCAGGCTTCACCATGTTCTCGAATCTGTCCAAGGAGGGAGCATTCATGGCAACGAGCACATCCACCTCCGATGCCACAGGAGATGCTATCTCCTCATCTGAGATGGTGACCGTGCAGTTTGCAGTTCCTCCCCTCATCTCAGCCCCATAAGCGGGCAGATATGTCACGTTCAGTCCCTTGAGCATCGCCGCATGGGAGAGCACATACCCCATGAGGAGCACTCCCTGTCCTCCGAAACCAGCGAATGTGGTCCTCACCATCATTTCACTTCTCCGAGCCCGCTTGTGTCCTTGATAACTCCAAGAGGATAGGTCTTGGTGAGAATCGACTCGGTCCATTTCCACGCATCCCAAGGCTTCATCTTCCAGTTGGTGGGGCATGGGGAGAGGAGCTCTACCAAGCTGAAGCCCAGGTTGTTGAGTTGGACGAGGAAGCTCTTCTTGATGGCCCTCTTGGCCCTCTGGATGTGCTTGACGGAGCAAAGGGCGCATCTCTCAATATAGACCGTTCTCTGACAAACAGCCAGCATCTGGGATATGTCTATGGGCGCCCCGTCCCTGTCCGGGTCTCGGCCACCTGGGGTGGTCGTTGCCACGAGTCCAATAGTGGTAGTGGGCGCCATCTGGCCTCCAGTCATGCCGTAGATGGCGTTGTTTATGAATATGGTGCTAATCTTCTCTCCCCTGTTGGCCGCATGGATTGTCTCCGCGGTGCCTATTGCCGCAAGATCTCCATCCCCTTGGTAAGTGAGCACGAACTTGTCAGGATGGACCCTCTTTATGCCCGTTGCAACTGCCAGGGCCCTTCCGTGTGGTGCCTCCACCATATCGAAGTTGAAGTAGTTGTAAGCTAGAACAGCACAGCCAACTGGAGCGACCCCTATGGTCTTCTCCCTCAGGCCCAGCTCGTCGAGGACCTCTGCCACGAGCCTATGGGCTATGGAGTGGCCACAGCCTGGACAATAATGGGTCATGGCAGGCTTGAGGGACTCGGGCCGAGAAAAGATCTTCTTCATCGCCTGTTCGTTCATATCTCCACCTTCTTTCCCACTTTGCCGTCCCCTCGAAGAACGGAGAGGGCAAATTCCTGAACGTCAGCCGGGGTGGGGATGGGCCCGCCAGGTATTCCCAGGAGGTGAACCTCGCTCCTACCCCCAACGGACATGATGACATCCTCCACCATCTGACCCACGCACAGCTCGAAGACCCCTATCTTCACCCCCTCCTTTGCTAGGGCTCTGAGGGCCACCTTCGGATATGGCCAGAGGGTTATGGGCCTGAATAGGCCGACCTTATAACCATCCCTTCTCATCCTGTTGACTGCCCCTTTAGCTATGCGGGAGGCTGTCCCGTACGAGACCAGGATGAGCTCGGCATCCTCCACAAGATAGGTCTCGTATCTCACCTCCTTGGCCGTCATCTCATCGTATTTGGCCTGGAGCTTGAGATTGTGGCGGTAGAGGGTCGGAGGATCCAGGAGCATGGAGAAGACCGCCCTGGGCTCCCTACCCTTGCACCCGTCGAGGATATAGTCCTTCGGGGGAAGCTCCCTGGGATCTATGGGATCCCTGAAGACGACGGGTTCCATCATCTGGCCCATGAGCCCGTCGCCCAGTATCATCACGGGATTGCGGTATTTGTCCGCTAGATCGAAGGCATCGAAGGTGAGCTCGGCCAACTCTTGATTGGATGCGGGAGCCAAAACTAGGACCCTGTAGTCTCCATGGCCGCCTCCCCTGGTTGCCTGGAAGTAATCGGCCTGAGAAGGAGCAATGTTGCCCAAGCCAGGCCCGCCCCTCATCATGTTCACTATCACAGCAGGAAGTTCCTGGCCACAGAGGTAAGATATGCCTTCTTGTTTGAGGCTTATTCCTGGGGAGGACGAGGATGTCATGACCCTCCCGCCTGCAGCCGATGCGCCTATGACCATGTTTATGGATGCGATCTCGCTCTCTGCCTGTATGAAAGTACCGCCTACCTCCAAAAGCCTCTGGGAGAGATATTCCGGAAGTTCATTCTGGGGGGTTATGGGATAGCCGAAATAGTATCTGCATCCAGCCCGTACAGCGGCCTCTCCAACAACATGGGCCCCCCTCATGAGCATCTTTTCACTGGGCACGCTCCACCTCTTTTTCTTTTAGGCTCAAGGCCCGCACGAAGCGGGCCTTCTCCAAGCATACTAGCTAAGATTGCCGGAATTAGTCAAGGGCCGGTAATGGACAGGACGGTATTTCCGCCAGGCGGGCAAATCGAGGAGAGATAGCCTTGCGGGCAGAACCACTTGGAGAACGCGAAGGGTGGTTTTCTCGGGAGGGATGCGCTCTGCGCGTCCGTGTGGCAAGGCCGGATGCGAGCCGGGGCATAACATGATCATCGGGGGCAAACGAACGCATGCTGGCCTAATGGGGCGATCCACCGGTGAAACCGAAGCCTCATTTACGGGCGTGCAGAGCCCGCCCCTCCGCGAGGTGGGCTATCCAAGGTAAGAGGGCCTTGCGGTGGAAGGCCCGGAGATGACGCGAAAGGCGATTTCCTCGGAGGGGCGCGGTCTCCGCGCCCGCACGGTACGGCCGGACGAATGGCAAGGCATTGCGTTGCCACCGATGCCTTTCCGAGAAGCCGGTGGCCAAGAAGGGGCAATGTTGGGGTTAGCGTCATGCCATCCTCGCGGGCGTGCAGAGCCCGCCCCTCCGCGGCAAGGCCTGCCCAGCACGGATCGACCAACGCGGAGAGTCCGGGGATGACGCGAAAGGCGTTTTTCTCGGAGGGGCGCGGTCTCCGCGTCCGCAAATGCGGGCCGGACGCAAGCCGAGGCATAGCAAGATCATCGGGGCCAAACGAATACCTGGTGGCCAAATGGGGACATGCCCCGGCGAGGCCAATTCCGTCGTTGCGGGCGTGAGGAGCCCGCCCCAAGACAATCGTTCTCTCGTTTCGAGCCGAGGGACCCTATTTCTCCACGGGTGGAGGGCCTTGAGAGTGAAAAGCCCCGACCCCTATACTCACCAATTAACTGCCCAAAGGGACAAAAGCCCGTCCGGGTCAAAGGGCTCCGAGAGAAAATCCAGGAGGTGGTTAGATGAAGAAGGTAATTGCCCTAGCTGCAGCCTTTGCTCTTTTATGTGTCTCGGCCTCGGATTCGTGCGCCAAGGTAGTCATCAAACTCGCCAATGCTGGCCCGGCCAATCCGGATAACAGAACCGTGAAGGCCGTGGAAATCTTCAAGGCTATGGTCGAGAAAGGAACAAAAGGCAATGTGGAAGTTCAGGCATACCATGCATCGGCCCTGGGAAATGAGAGGGAGGCCCTGGAAGGGGTGAAGATGGGGACGATCCAGATGGGCACTCTCTCATCGGGTCCAGTGGCTGGTTTCTTCCAGCCGGTCATGGTCTTCGGAATTCCCTATCTTTTCTCGAGCGCTCCAGCTGCCTGGGATGCCTATGATGGCAAGTTCGGGAAGGAATATTCCGAGGCATTCCTCAAGGCAACGGGGGTGCGCATTCTCGGCATAACGGAAAACGGTTACAGGCACTTCACCAATAATGTGCGGGAGATAAAGTCCCCCGCTGACATGAAGGGCCTCAAGGTGAGGACCATGGAGAATCCGGTTCACATGGAGATGGTCAAGAGCCTGGGTGGCTCCCCGACCCCCATTGCCTTCGGCGAGCTTTATACGGCATTGCAACAGAAGGTTGTGGATGCCATGGAGTGCCCCATAGTCCTCATCCACGACATGAAGTTCTACGAAGTGCAGAAATACCTGGTTCTGGACGGTCATCTCTACGATCCCCTTTTCATTTTCATAAACGAGGAGTTCTACCAGAAAAAACTCTCCCCCGACGAGCAGAAAGTGGTCCAGGAGGCAGCTAAGGCTCTGGCAGCTGCTCACAACGGCTTCTCCCAGGAGGCCAATATCCAGGGTCTCCAAAAACTGAAGGAAAAGGGGATGATTGTGTATCAGCCCACCAAGGAGGAGCTTGCCCAGTTCAGGGAAATTGCCCAGCCTGCAGCCCTCAAGTACGTGAAGGAAAAGGTGGGAGAAGAGTGGGTGAACAAGGCCCTCGAGGCGGCCAAAGAGGGGGAGGCCAAAGTGGGTGACAAGGCAGACAAGATAATCGAGGATTACATCAAACTAGCAAACGACCTGTACAGCCAATGGGTGAAAAAATGAGAGCCTGAATTTTGGGTTATTGGCTAAGAAGGCGGGGGCTCCCCGCCTTCTTAGCATGGAGAGGGCTGTGTCAAAGGTAGCGGAGTTTCTTTCCCTCCTCTGTGAAAGGCTGAGTGCGGTATCCAAGGGGCTGCTGGTCCTGCTCGGTGCCGCAATGTCGGTTATAGTGCTCCTTCAGGTCATTTTCCGTTTTGTCATACATGTTCCTTTCCCTTGGTCGGAAGAGATAGCCCGTTACATGATGATCTGGATGGGAATGGTTGGGGCTTTCTTGGCACTGAGGCAGGGAAGACACATAGGAGTGAGCATCTTTGTGGACAGGCTTCCCCCTTCGTGGAAGGCCATGGTCACTATTCTGGTCCAGGTAGTTACAATGGGTTTTCTCTGCATAGTTGTCCGATACGGCATGGCCCTAGCCATATTCAATAGGACCCAGCTTTCCCCGGCCATGCAGATTCCCATGATAATACCATACATGGCGATTCCAGTGGGGGCTGCCCTCATGATCCTGGAGCTTCTGAGGGGGATTTTGGAAGACCTCATGCACATGAGGGAAGGACCCAAAAGAAGCCTCACATCAGCCACTCTCGAAGGATGATCTTGTCCCAATGATGACCCTGATGGCGGCAGTTTTCGGAATCACTCTCGTTCTGGGATTTCCAGTGGCATTCTGCCTCGGGATAACATCGGTAGCTGTGCTTTTGGCCACTGATGTTCCTCTGAACCTAGTTGCCCAGAGAATATTCACGGGAATGGACTCTTTTCCCCTGATGGCGGTCCCATTTTTCGTCCTTGCTGGGGAGATAATGAATGTGGGGGGCACAACCCAGAGGCTCATTTCCCTGGCCCACGCCCTCGTGGGAAAGATAAGGGGGGGCCTGGCCCATACTACAGTGGTCTCTGCCATGTTCTTGAGTGGAATTTCAGGCTCTGCAGTGGCAGATGCTTCTGCCCTGGGCTCTGTCCTCATTCCGGGAATGGTCCAAAAGGGATACGGAAGAGGCTTCTCAGCCGCTATAACGGCCTCGGCTGCCGTGATGGGGCCAACCATACCCCCTTCCATCTTGATGGTGATCCTCGGGGTCACAACAGGCCTATCCATAGGTGCCCTTTTCGCTGCTGGGCTCGTCCCGGGGGTACTTCAGGGATTGGCCATGATGGCAATGGCCTATTACTATGCGGTCAAAAACAACTATCCAAAAGATGAGGAGCCTCTTACCTTGAAGCGCCTTTGGAAGGAGACCATGGGGGCAGGGCCTGCTTTTTTCGCGCCAGTCCTAATAATAGGAGGGATCCTAGCTGGCGCTTTCACCCCCACGGAGGCCGCTGTAGTGGCTGTCTTCTATGCCCTCATCCTCGGGATGTGGGTTTACAGGGAGCTCACCTGGAAAGACCTGTGGAATGTTCTGGTGAATACCGGAGTCACCACTTCCGTTCTCCTCCTCATTATAGGGATGGCAAATATCTTCGCTTGGGTTCTCACAGCTGAGCAGGTTCCTCAGAAAATCGCCAACATGCTCTTGGGTATAAGCAAGAACCCTCATGTGGTTTTGCTCATGATCAATCTGGTCCTGCTCATTGTGGGGATGTTCATGGAGGCTGGAGCAGCGATTGTGATCCTCTCTCCTACTTTGCTAGCCGTTGCCCAGGCTGTGGGCATACATCCCCTTCATTTCGGATTCGTGATGATCCTCAACCTCTCAATAGGGCTTATAACTCCCCCTGTCGGGGTACTCCTTTTTGTGGTCTGTGGGATAACGGGCTATCCCTTCTCCCTCGTGACGAGATGGGCCATGCCCTTCATGGCCGCCAATCTCGCAACCTTGGCCCTCGTGAGCTACTTTCCAGCGCTGATAATGTGGGTTCCCAAACTTTTCGGCTACGTGTGAGGCAGGAGAAGTTGAGAGGCTGGAATCGTTCCATTTCCGACGTGGTGAAGGCGCTCAAACCATCCAAGATAAGGGAGATGACCCTCCTTGCCTCGTCCATGGAGGGCGTCATATCCCTTGCCATTGGAGAACCTGACTTCCACACACCCACTGAGGTCTGCGAGAAGGCCCTCCAGGATGCGATGGAAGGCGCAACACACTATGCCCCATCCCAGGGGGATCCAGAGCTCCTCGAGGAGTTAGAAAGGTATCTCCAAGGAAGATACGGTCTTCCCATCGCGAAAGGTAACCTCCTCATAACTGCTGGTGGCATGGGCGCTCTCACAGCAATATTCAGGACTGTCTTGAATCCGGGAGATGAAGTGCTCGTGCCGGAGCCTCACTTTCCGGAGTACATGGCCCACGTGGAGTTGGCAGGAGGCCGCTTGCTCAGGGTCCCTACCGAGGTGGAGGAGGGCTATGCACTGAGGCCAGAGGAGGTGAGAAAGAGGATAACGTCCAAGACCAAGGTCCTGCTCCTCAACTCTCCCAACAATCCAACGGGTTCGGTCCTGGAGGGAGACGTTCTGGATGAGCTCGCGAGAATAGCCTTGGAGGCGGACCTCCTCGTTGTCTCGGACGAGGTATATGACAGGCTGATCTTCGACGAAAGGAGACACGAATCCATAGTTACCAGACCTGGGATGTTCCAAAGGACAGTGGTGATAGGGTCCTTTTCCAAGGCCTTTGCCATGACAGGATGGCGTCTGGGGTACGCTTTTGGGCCGCCTGACATCATTGAGGAAATGACCAAGGTCGTGACTTACTACACTTCCTGTGCCTCATCGGTTTCCCAAAGGGCAGCCCTGGCTGCCCTCAGGACGTCCCAAAAGTTCGCGGACGAGATGAGAGAGGAATTCCAAAGGAGGAGGGATCTGGTGTACCGAGCCCTGACGGACATCCCAGGGGTCAAGGTGAACCGGCCCGCAGGTGCCTTTTACATCTTCCCAAGCCTGGAAGTGCTGATAGAGGACGGCCACGAGTTCGCCCTCAGGCTCCTGGAGAAGGAGAGGGTGGCCGTTGTTCCCGGAGAGCCCTTCGGGCCTTCTTGCAAGAGGTGTGTGAGGATAGCTTTCACCTTGAAAAGAGAGCTCCTCTTTGAAGCCATGGAGAGGATCAAGAGGTTCGTGAAAGCCAACTACTAGCAAGGCCTCAGCTTCTCGTCATTTCCAATTCGTCCAACTGAAGGCTAGTCCAAGGCGCCCCTCTCCTCGAGATTGGGAATGGAGGATAGGAACCAGCCTGGAATGGGGATTTGCCCCATTGGCCTGGAGTGGCCGAGCGGCTCTGAAAACCCCAGGCCAATGTTGGCGACATGGGGAAAAGACGAGTTATCCTTGTGGAGGTCACTTTCTGGCAGGCCTTCCTGCCATTTTCTTGAGGGCCTCTATGCTCTGTTTGGCTCCCGCAACCAGTCTATTGTACTCGATGACGAGTCCAGCTAGGTCCGCGAGTCCCTCAACGAATTCCACATCCTCCATGGAGAATTCCGTAGGGACCGAGGTGTAGACCCTGAGGGCCCCTATCACCTTGCCCTTGAACATTATGGGGGCCGACAGGATTGACCTTATGCCCTCCTGCGCGGCCTCTTGAGGATACTGGATCCTAGGGTCTGTGGAGACATCGTCCACACAGACGCTTATCCCATCTAGGGTCTCCTTTATGCTCCTGTCTGCAGACACTGGGCCCTTTTTCAGATACCGATCGCTGAGCCCATAAGAGGAGACGACTTCGAGAATTCTCTTCCTTCTATTGAGGAGAAAGAGGGCGCTACCCTTGACTCCCATAGAGGTCGCAACTGCCTCAGTTATATCGTGGAGAACACCCATGGAGCGCTTGGTGGTTGAGACCCTCCTCATGATCTCCCTGAAGGTCCTGAAAAAGTTCTGATGATAGAGTAGCTTATCCCTTGGCTCCTCCTGTCCCGTAGGCTTTTTCTTGGCCTCCATGCTCCCCCTCCTTTCTTCTGGACGACCGAGACTTCTCGCCGTTTTCGGCCCAGGACACAGGAGTCAGTTCTGTGCCCCCTGTGCCAGCACCAACTCGGTAAGGACCCTGCCTCTTTTGCCTTCAGAGGCTACTATACCACACAACTTCGCATTGGGTTCCCCACAAAGTAAGAAAATTTTCGAGGGGGATTGCGGGATAGCTAGCTTAGGCTGCGCCTTCCTTCGGGGGAGAGGATCACCCTTGAATCGAGGATTAGGACCCCTTTTCCTTTTCCATAGACCCGAAGCGGATTCAGATCGAGCTCCCCTATTTGCGGGATCTCACAGAGAAGCTGGGAGATCCTGCAGATGGTCTCTGCCAAGCTCTCCACATCCAAAGGCTCTCGGCCCCTCGCTCCCACAAGCACAGGGTAAACCCTTAGCTCCTCGAGCATCTCCAGGGCCTCGTCCATGGAAATGGGAGCTACCCTCAGGGAAAAGTCCCTAAGTATTTCCACAAATATCCCACCTGTTCCCACAAGGACCACGGGCCCGAACTGCTCATCCCTCCTTCCACCTATGATGATCTCCTCTGCGGGCTTTGCCATCTCCTGGACCAGGAAACCTTTTATGTGGGAGCCTGGTGATTTTCGGCGTATCAATTCCTCCATTTCCCATACTGCCTTGGCCACATCCTCGCTGCTCAGGATATTCAGCTTTACCCCTCCCACATCGCTTTTGTGGGAGATTTCAGGGGCCACTATCTTTATGGCAACGGGAAAACCCAACCTCTCTGCAGCCCTCACTGCCTCATCCACGGAGGAGGCGAGTTCCCAGGGCACCACCCTCATTCCATAGAGCTCCAGGAGCTTCAAAGACTCGTCCAAGAGCAAATCCCTTCCTTCAGCCACGGCTCCATCCACGATTTCGTTCGCCCTCTCCCTCTCCACAGGAAAGACCGTGGGGGCCCTTCTGGACTCCAGCTTCCTTTTCTGCTCGTGGTACCTTCTGTTGAGATCCAGGGCCCTTATGGTCTCCACAACCTGGGTGAAAACCGGGTAGTCGAGATTCCTTTTCAGATAGCTCACTTCCTGGTCGTCAGTTGAGACGTAAAGGGCAACGGGCTTGTCGTATTTCTTGGAAAGACCAATGACCCTCGAGAATAGCTCCCTCGAGGCCTGCCCCTCGAGGATCGAGTGGAAAGTGTGGAGGAAGACCATGCCATCCACCTCAGGCCTCGCCAGGGTCTCGTCTATTATCCTGGCGTACATCTCCAGGTCGAAGAGATCTCCCAGATCCAGGGGGTTTGTGAGCTTGATGACAGAGGCCCTGAAATGAGCCTCTATCCTCTCTAGGAAATCCCTCGGAAGCTCCACCAAGTTGAGGCCAGAGGTCTCGCAAGCATCGGCAGCGATAACAGCATGTCCGCCCGAACGGGACATGACAGCTATGTTCCTCCCCTTCATCGCAGGGAGCCTCAATATCTTGAGGTCATTTCCCAATGTCGTAGCGTCGTGGACCCTTATGATGCCACATTGCTTGAAGGCCGCATCCACCACTCTGTCGTCGCTCGACAGAGAAGCGGAATGGGAGGAGGCTATCCTCCTGCTGCTTCTCCCTATATTCGCCTTGAAGGCCACTATGGGCTTCTGCGAGCTTCTCGCCACATCCATGAGCCTCCTTCCGTTCTTAATTCCCTCGAGATAGAGAAAGATGAATCTCGTGCCTGGGTCTTCTATGAGGTACTCGAGATACTCCTCAATCTGGATATCGAGCATGTTCCCCAGAGAGATGAACTTATTCAGGCCCAAGCCCTCATTGGCCAGAAGATGCAGGACCGAGATACCAACCCCGCCGCTTTGGGTTATTATGGAGATGTCTCCCCTTTTCACGAGCCTCCCGATGGGTGGAAAAGGAGTGCTGAAGCCATTTTCCATGTTTATTATCCCTATGCAGTTGGGGCCTACAAACCTTATTCCCCATTTCCTCGCCACCTCCAACACCTGTTTTTCCAGGATGCGGCCCTCTTCCCCGAACTCTCCAAAGCCACCTGACTCTATGACCGCCCAGCGGATCCCCTTCTTTCCGCACTCATCCAGTATCGCGGGAATTGTCGAAGCAGGGGTGAGGATGATCGCCATATCGAGCTGGTCGGGTACATCCATGACCGAGGTGTAGATGCGCCTTCCCGCAAAGATGCCTGGATTTTTCCCGACCTGGTAGATCACTCCCTTGAACCTGCACTCCATGAGATTGAACACTATGCCCCTGGCCAGGTTGGTTGGGTTTGTGGAAACACCTATCACCACTACACTCGTGGGATAAAAGAGGTCTCTCATCGTCTTCTCCTCAGAAACACAAGGAATGGGAATCGTTCACTTGGAGACAATACCATCTTTCCAAATCTCCACAAGTCTCTCTTCCCTCCGGCAGCCCATCTTGTACATGGCATATCGCAGAGGGTTTTTGCGGTAGAACTTCTGGTGATAATCCTCGGCAGGCCAAAACCTCGCCTCTGGTAAAAGCTGGGTGTGGATCTCCTTGAAGAGCCCCCTATCTGACAATTCCCGAAGGACTTTCTCCGCTTGGGCCTTCTGGGCCTCGTCATGGTAGAAGATGGCTGTTCTATATTGGGGACCTCTATCGCAAAATTGCCCCTCTGGATCTGTCGGGTCTATGTTCCGGAGAAAGACTTTCACGAGCTCCTCGTAGCTCACTTTCTCGGGATCGTAGAGCAACTGGATGGCCTCAAAGTGCCCGGTCTTCCCAGAGCAGACCTCTTCATAGGTGGGATTTTCCACATGACCACCCGTGTACCCAACCTTCGTCTCCAAAACCCCAGGAATCCCTTCGAAGGCAGGCTCCATGCACCAAAAACACCCCCCTGCGAAAGTCGCCCTTCGAAGCTTTTGGCTTCCATTGGTTTCTTTCGGGTCAGCGACCTGGAGAAACAGTGTCCACAGAACCAAACCAAGTGCTACAAGGAAAATCTGTCTCAATGATTCTTCCCAAGCCATCTCCGAAGCCTCCTTCTTATTTCCTTCCCAAAACTGGCCTCCATTCCAGAGGACATTCTTTTTAAGCTCAACTTGCTCGCCTTCCTCGGGAGATGCTGACTTTTGCCCATGGTCGTCGAGAAGCTCATCTCCCTCTCATTCTCCCTTTCAGGAAAAAAACCACCCCCAAAAGGAGAGCAAACCCCAGGATGAGATCCACCTGATGGGAATACTTCTGCACCAAGTGCCAGTGTTCTCTGAGCACCATTCCGCATCCCATGAGGAAGGAATTCCAAAGGGTCGCCCCTGCCAGGGTAGCGGCCACAAAGGAGCTCAGAGGCATGGAACCCATCCCAGCGGGGATGGATATGAGATGCCTCACAACAGGGACGAAGCGGCTCAGGAAGAGCGCTATGGTTCCCCTTCTTTTTTGAAAGAACCTCTCTGTGAGCTCGAGATCATGAGGATTGAGGAGAAGGAACCTCCCCACCTTGAGCACAAGCGGCCTTCCTCCCCAATATCCCATGCTGTACGAGGCGAGAGAGCCTGCTAGGGAACCAGCGCTCGTGGCCAATATGGCCACCCATGGGTCCCACTTACCGTCGGCCACCATGAAGCCCACGAAAGGCATCACCGCCTCGCTAGGGACTGGGGCTATCATGCTCTCCAGGGCCATCAAGAGGGCCGCGCCCAAGTAACCGGCCCTTTCCATGAAGCCCACGGCGAAATTCGAGATGGCCTCGCTCAGCACCCGCAGGCCTCCTTCAGCGCCTGTCCAGCTCTTCCAACATGGGTTTGGCTGCTGCCTCGTAAGCCTGGAGCATGGAGATGGCCAGGACTATGGCCAAGGGGCCTAGGAGGATTCCCAGGGGCCCAAAGGAGAAGACTCCTCCGAGAAGGGAGAAGAAGATGAGCAAGGGGTGAAGCTCGCTCCTGCCCTTCATTATCATGGGCCGGATGAGGTTGTCGCTGAGGCTCACCATGAGCCCCCATGCCATGAGGAACAGACCGGAGCCAAGGTGGTCGGTGAGGATCAGGATCACCCCAGCAGGGAGCCAGACTATTGCTGTTCCCACAACGGGAAGCATGCTGAAAAATGCCATGGCAACCCCCCAAACCAATGGCTGAAGGCCCGCTATGAGAAAACCGATGCCACCCAAAACCCCCTGGATGATGGCTGTGAGGAAAGCACCATAGAAGGCCGATTCACTCACACCCTTGAACTTCTCGAAAAGTTCCCTCCTCAGGCTCCCCGGAAGTGGGGTGAGGTGGAGCGCCCAATTGAGGAATCTCCCACCGTCCTTGAGAAAGTAAAAGAGGGCCACCATCACGAGGAAAAATTGCCAGATGGCGGCTGTCACTGCCTTGAGGGCACTAGCGCTCAGTCCCACGAGCTCCTTGCTCAAAGTGCCGATGAGGCCGGTGAAGTTGGTGAGGAGCTCCCTCGGGTCCAGACGCAGCTGAGGAAACACTCTTCTCTGCCATTCCAGGAGGTCCCTGACCCATTGCTCCTGCAAGATGTTCCCATGGAGCTTCTGGTTCAACCAGTCGTAGAGCTGTATGGACTGCTGAGCCAGAAGCCCTAAAAGGACCAGACAGGGCACCACGAGGACTGCCAGAACCAGAAAGCAACTTATCAGGGCCGCAAGCCCCTCCCTTCCCCTGGTGAGTCTCTTTATCCTCACATGGGCTGGCTCTGCGACTGTGGCCAGGACCAGGGAGACCAGGAAGATGCTCAAGAAGGGCTTCAACACAACGTAGCCAAAGATTAGCACGGCAACCAGGCTTGCAACCAGAAATCCGCCGCCATAATGTCTCAGTCCCTCGTATCTCTCCATTACCGGTATCCTCCGGCGAGAGTCCCCCTTAAGCCCCTAACTTTCGGGTTTGAGAATCAAGGCTCCAAGGGGGGGCAAAGTCAAAGACAGACTGTAAGGCCTCCCGTGGAAAGGCTGTGGGCTGGCCTCGATGCCTCCACCGTTTCCCACGTTGCTCCCTCCGTAGAAGACGGAATCGGTATTGAGGACCTCCCTATACCAGCCGGGGACGTCGACCCCTACCCTATAGCATGTCCTGACAACTGGCGTGAAATTGAAAACGCAGACTATGTGGCCTTTGGGACCAAAACGCTGGAAGGCGAGTACGCTGTGAAGAGAGTCGTTGCAGTCTATCCACGAAAATCCCCTCGGATCTGAATCCCAAGCCCATAGGGCTCCCTCGGACCTGTAGAGTCTGCCCAGATCCTCCAGGAGTCTTCCAATCCCACCGTGGGTGGGATATGCCGAGAGGAACCATTCCAGGCTGGATGTGTGATCCCACTCCTTCCAAGGGGCGAGCTCGGTTCCCATGAAAAGGAGCTTCTTTCCCGGATGACAGAACATGTAAGCCAGAAGAAGCCTCAGGTTCGCGAATTTCTGCCAGTCATCCCCAGGCATCTTGGAGAGCAACGACCCCTTTCCATGGACTACCTCGTCGTGGGAAAGGGGGAGGATGAAGTTTTCCGAATAGGCGTAGAGCATGGAGAAGGTGAGGAGATTGTGGTGGTAGCTTCTGTAGATGGGGTCCTTCCGGAAGTACTCCAAGGTGTCGTGCATCCAGCCCATGTTCCACTTGAAACCGAACCCCAATCCTCCCAAATAGGTGGGCGAGGAGACACCTGGCCAAGCCGTGGATTCCTCGGCCACTGTGAAAGCTCCAGGGACTTTGTCGTAGATGGCTTCATTGAGTTCCCTGAGGAAGGCTATTGCCTCTAAGTTCTCCCTCCCACCATACTTGTTGGGAACCCATTCCCCTTCTTTTCTGCTATAGTCCAGGTAGAGCATCGATGCCACCGCATCCACCCTCAAACCATCGGCGTGGTACTCCTTGAGCCAGAAGAGGGCGTTGTCCATGAGGAAGTTTTTGACCTCGTTCCTCCCATAGTTGAAGATCAAGGTGTCCCAGTCTGGATGGTGGCCCAGCCTCGGGTCCATGTGCTCGTAAAGGGCTGTTCCGTCGAACCATCTCAAGCTGTGGTCGTCTTTGGGAAAATGAGCTGGTACCCAGTCCAGGATCACACCCAGCCCCTTTTGGTGGCAGAAATCTACGAAATAGCGGAAATCATCAGGGGTTCCGTACCGGCTTGTGGGAGCAAAGTAACCCGTAACTTGGTACCCCCAGGAGGCATCCAAGGGATGCTCCATGACTGGAAGGAGCTCCAAGTGAGTGAATCCATACTTGATGGCATGCTCGGCTATGAGGGGTGCCAGCTCCCTGTAGCCGAGCCACGAACCGTCCTCCCTCCTCATCCAGGATCCCAAGTGGACTTCGTATATGTTCATGGGAAGACCGCGAAGCTGATCCCCCCTGGGGCGGCTTTCCATCCATTCTTGGTCATGCCACCTGTAGGCCCCGAGATCCCATACCCGCGATGCGGTCCCCGGCCTCAACTCCATGTAAAAGGCGAAGGGATCGCTCTTTATTCGCAAGTGGCCATCCCGGGTCAGGATCTCGAATTTGTACATCTCCCCTATCTTCACCCCTGGGATGAAAATCTCCCAAACCCCGGATCTCCCGAGGCACCTCATGGGAAAGAGCCTTCCATCCCATCTATTGAATTCGCCCACCACACTCACCCTCCGGGCATTGGGCGCCCAAAGGGCGAAGGCAACCCCCTCTGAGCCGTCCATTCTTCTGGGATGGGCCCCGAGCTTCTGGTGGAGCTCGTAGTGCCTGCCTTCTCCGATGAGGTAAAGATCCAGCTCCCCCAGAGTTGGCGGGAATCTGTAAGGGTCATCTATCTCCCAGATGGATCCGTCCTGGAACTCGAATCTGATCTTGTAGGGAACCTGGGGGCCTTTCTCCAGAAGCCGAGCTGCAAACAAGCCTCCTGGATGACATTTCACCATGGCCAGAGGAGCTTCCCCCTCGAGGACGACCCAAACTGCCAGGGCATCGGGGTGAAATGCCCTCACCACTGTGATTCCGAAGACCGAGTGGATCCCCAGGACCCTGTGGGGGTCAGCATGATCCACCCTCACAATGGCCTCCATCTCTTCTTGGGAGACTCCCCAGAGGAGACCCTGCATTTCCTCCAAGATGGAGGAGTTTCCCTCGCCCTCAAATCGCTTCCCTGTCTCTCTTTCCCTCTTCATTTCTCCTCAATCCCCATGACTCCCTATACTTCCGCCATTTGGATTCGGACCACAAGACCGGGGGTTTGTCCCTGAGGTCCCTAGCTCGAGGTGCCAGCCGGACCGGATAAGCGCAATTCTTCAAGCCAAAATGCCACTTCGAACAAATGGGCTCCACCTGAGCGATCCCATTGGCTCATCCACCCGGACGCTCGGGCCTTCTTCTCCATGGAAGAAGATCCAGCCTCAAATTCATGGAGGTGGCCACTGCTTCTGCCACAGGGAGTGCCTTGCCGAAGGAATACCAATTCCTCTCGCACGCCCTGATGAAGAGATTCTGGGCCTTCCACAGATTCAGGGAGAAGCCGAGGATTCCCGATGCCCTCAAGAGAGCCTCCGAGTCTTCCAAGATCTCTTCTGGCTCCCTGGAAGTCCTTTGCAAGTCCTCGAGATGAGCTTCCAGCCTCTGGGAGAGGAGCCTCGACCATCTCTCCCACTTGGGCTTGTAACCCCATCTGATGGACCTCTCGATCAGGTCCCTTATGGGCTCGAGGAGCGCGAGATTGGACTCCACATTCTCCAGAGCTCTCTCTATCTTGGTGTCCACATGAACCGAGGCTGCGACCACCAAGGGATCTGGGACGGCAATGCCCATGGCCGCAATCTGCTCCAGGACAGCCAGATCCGGCTCTGCCAGGGCCTCCATAGCTCGAAGATAATCTCCTATTCTGTCTTCCAACAAGAGGTGGACGAGCTTTCTTCTCTGATCCTCGAAAAGGTCAGCGAGTCGAAAGATGGGCTCCGGAAACTTCTCCCTCAGCCAGAGATAAGCGTCTCCGGCCGATCCACCGACAGAGACCACCTTGGCCTGGGCATTGATCTCCTCCCACTGGCTTTCCTCCACAAAGGGCTTCTGGAGGCAGACTACATCCAGCCCCCCGAAGTGGATGGCACCGAAGACAGCGTCATATTTTTCACTCGTTCTCGTCTGGAGAACCTGGACTTTTCCCAGCGTGAGGGAGGTATTTCCTGTGGGATAGGTCTTTATGCTCTCGGCCCTCATCCTGAGGGCTGGGAACTCCCTGAACTTTTCCGGCGCCCCCAGCACAGCCCCTATGGCGTAGTGGGCAACCGCCCTGGATGGCTCCACAATGGCCTTCCTCACCCTCTTTTCCCAAAGGCCCCTTCCGTTTCGGAGTTGGGGATCGTTGCTGGGCGCTTGCTCTAGAAGGGAGAGGAAGTTCTCCTCGAGATCTTGCCCGAGTCTTTTGGCCAACTGCAATGCCCTGGCAGCGTACTTCAGAATCTGGGTGCCCTCTATCCCCGAAATCTCGTCGAAAAACCATCCGCAGCTCGTGAACATGAGCAATGCGTGGCGCTCCATCTCCAAGAGGCTCAGGCCCTCGCTCATCTGGTCCGCGTTCACCTGAGGTCTCTTCTCCGACTCCCAAAAATCCCTCGTCCCCTCTCCAGGTTCTTCCAGGATAACCCATATATACCTGTCCAAGGCCTCCCAAGGGTCCTTGAAGAGCCTGCGACCCTTTTCCTCGAAGATCGCATCCAGGGATTTCTTGAGCCATGTGAGTGCATCCCTGAGGGGACCTCTCCACCTTTGATGATACCTGGCATCAGAACCTATTCGGCATCCGCAGTCCGATCTCCATCTCTCTATTCCGTGGGCGCAGCTCCAGGAGGTGTTCTCCATCACCTCCACTTGCCATCTGGGAGGGAAAAGTTCCAGGAACTCTCCATAGTTGGTCAGGGCCACCATGGGGTCTGCCAGGACCCTATCTATGACATAAGCGAGGGCCATCTCTCCAAAGCGATGATGATGACCGTAGGATTCGCCATCTGTGGCTATGTGGGCTAGTTGAGCCTCGGGCCTCTTCTCATCGAATACCGAGAGGAGCCTCCTGTAAAAGGTCTCGCCGTCATTGAGCAGACCCTCGAAGGCCACTGCCCTGGATATGGGGCCATGGTAAAAGAAGATGGCTATGCTCCTTCCCGATGGAAGCCTGCACTCATAAGGCCTGGTTGTATCGAGATCCTGCTGAACGTGCATCCATTCCGATGCCTCCAGAGGCTTTATCCTTTTCGCTTGATGGGGTGCCAGGACGGTGAACCTGATCCCTTCCTGTGCCAGGACCTCTAGGGTCTTTAGGTCCACAGCCGTCTCGGGAAGCCACATGCCCTCCGGCCTGTGGCCGAAGAAGCGCTGGTAGGAGGCAATGCCCCACCTCACCTGTCTCCGGATATCCTCTGGGCTATCAAGGGGAAGTATGGTGTGAGCATAGGGCTGGGCCATGGCATTGGAATGGCCGAGATGGGCTTCCATGCTCTCTCTGTGCGCATCGAGGAGGCTCTGGGCTACCTCTGGAGCGTTCCTCTCTATCCAGGCGAGCAGAGTTGGCCCCACATTGAAGCTAATGAAGGCGTAATTGTTCACAAGACCCCTCACCTTGCCATCCCGGTCCAAGAGGCGAGCGGCACTGTTGGGCCCGTAGCACTCGGCCGTTATCCTCTCGTTCCAGTCATGGTAAGGGGAGGCGCTATCTTCCAATTCCACCATCTCCAGCCACGGGTTCTCTCTGGGGGGCTGGTAGAAATGGCCATGGATGCAGATGAATCTTGGGGCCCCCAATGAGCTCATCGTCCCATAACGCTCATGTATAGGTCGATGTATTCTTTGGCTGATCTCTCCCAGGAGAAATCCTCTTTCATGCCATTTAGAACGAGAAGCCTCCAGAGATCGGGTTTCTCGTAAACCCTCACAGCCTCCTTTATGCATTGTAGGAAAGCCTCTCGGGTGTGGGGGCCGAACTTGAAACCATTTCCCTGTCCTGTTGTGGGGTCGAAGGGCCTCACCGTGTCCTCCAGACCGCCCGTTGCCCTCACAAGAGGGACCGTCCCGTATTTGAAGGCATACATTTGGGTCAGCCCGCAGGGCTCGTATCTCGAAGGGATCAAGAATATGTCAACCCCGGCCATTATCTTGTGCGCCAGCGGTTCATCGAATCCTATGCGCACAGCCACTTTCCCTGGATTTTCCAAAGCCGCCCTCTGGAGGGCCTTCTGGTAATAATCTTCGCCCGTCCCGAGGATCACCATGCCCACATCCAAGGCGAGGATCTCCTCCATCGCCTCTGTCACCAGGTCCAGTCCCTTTTGGGCTGCAAGCCGGGTTGTCATGCCCAGAAGGGGTCTTTGAAGGAGCCTCCCCTCCAAGCCCATCTCCTGGATGAGGGCCTCCTTGCACCTTTTCTTTCCCCCCATCTTCCCTGGATAGTAGTTTTCGGCAAGATGGGGGTCAGTTGCAGGATTCCACAGGGTATAGTCCACGCCATTGAGGATCCCCCTCAGGACCTCTCTTCTGTGATGGAGGATACCTTCCATTCCCAGGCCGAACTCTGGGGTCTGAATCTCTTTGGCGTAAGTTGGGCTCACTGTGGTTATCGCTTTGCTGTAGACTATCCCAGCCTTTAGAAGGCTCAGATTGCCCCAAAACTCCACACCTTCAGGATGAAAGAACTCCCCGTAGTCCAGGCCAGTGAGTGGAAGCTTTTCCGCTGGGAAGATGCCTTGATACCCCAGGTTGTGAATGGTGAAAACAGAGGGGATACCACTGAGCAGAGGAGAATGTCTGTAAGGTCCAGAAATGAGAGCTGGGACCAATCCCGTCTGCCAGTCATTGCAATGGATCACATCGGGTCTCCAGCCCAGGGCCTCGAGGGTCCTCAAGGCGGCGTGGCAGAAAAAGGAGAATCTTTCCAGATTGTCGTAATAGTCGCCCATGGGATTCCCGTACAGATTGGGCCTGTCGAACATATCCTCCCTCTCTACGAGATAGACCTTGACCCCCTCCTTCGTCTCGGTGGCCCAGACGGATGAGGGGAGAATCCACTTTCCCAGGGGCACCTCGATTCTCTCGATCACCCTCTCCAGGGGAAAATTTCCGGATCTTGCGGACCTGTAGAGGGGCAGTGCCACTCTCACATCCACTCCAAGGGCTCTCAGGGCCCCAGGAAGCGCGCCCGCAACATCCGCAAGACCGCCTGTCTTGGCAAAAGGTACGACCTCGGAAGAGAGAAAAAATGTCTTTACCTCCCCTGCCATTTTCCGCTCCTTTCTCCTGCCCGTATGCTTCTCTCACCGTCTTCCCGGGTGGGATTTTTTCTCTTGATGCGTAAGGTTTTCCTAGCCTCGAGATTGTCTTCCTCAACGGCCCGAAAGATCCTCTCGTAGGCCTTGGGAAAGGAGTATAGCACCCTGTTCCAGGATGGCACCAAGGCTATCCCCGGCTCCTTACGACACCGCTCGGCCGCCTCCCAGAGAAAGTCCTGGAAATGACGAGCCATTATTTCCTCCTTGTGCCTGTCGTAATTGAGGCTATTTACCCTGGCATCATCGCTATACCTCTTTATGAACACGAGAGCTCTCTCATAGTAGAGGTGACCCAACATATCCAAGAAGGAGTCGCTCAGGGGAACCCCGTGGGAACGGATGTAGCCCAGGAAGAACTTACCTATGTCCACGACCATCTTTCTGAGACCGCTTTCCGGATCATGGGCGGAGAGTTCCTGCTGGTTGTGCTCGTAATTGGGTGCCAGGTCTATCTGCGCTATCTTTCTGGGTGCAACCCTGTGATACACCTCTGAGAGGGTGCTCACCTCTAACCCCCAGTCGCAAGCGATGTTGATCCCCCTGGCAACTCTGGCCAAGATGCTCACCTCGCCGGCCAGGGGGTATTTGAAGCTTTTGTGGTAGAGGAAAAACCTTTCCAGCTCCGCCCTTCCCTGGTCACGAAAAAGCTCGGCCAATGCATCCACCAAAGGCACCACGAAAAGCCTCGTGACCCTCCCCTTGAATGTCCTCTCGGATGTGGAGACCCTCGCATAATATCCCTTGCAAAACTCGAAGTCACTGTTGGGATCAGCTATGGGCTCCAAAAGCCTTCCCAAAAAGACCCTGTCATAGGTCAGAATGTCGCAGTCGTGGAGCGCAATCAAATCGCTTTCCTGAGATGCAAGGAGGTAACCCAAGGCAAGCCATACAGATTGCCCCTTCCCCGGAACCCCTGTGTATATCTCGAGGCTCTGCATTTCCCTGAGGATCTGCTGGATCCTCGGCCCTTGGACCCAAACGATTCTCAACTTCGTCCTGGGGGTCTCCACCTCTGAGAAGACTTCCATGGCCTCCCTCAGTTGGGTGGGGCTCTCAGCGCCGCCCAGGGCCACAACCACCTGCCTCAAGTATCTCACCCGGGCTATTTGGGAACATATGCCCTTCAGGGCTTGAGCTGTCTTCACGTCCCTGTAGAGACATGGAAGCAAAAGGGCCATATTGAGGCTCTCGGAATAGCTCTCCAGTCTCCTCTCCAGAGTCCTCAGATATTCGCCTCGATCCAAGATCTCGTAAAGGCCGTGGAGCGTCGTTATGGACCCATGTTGGTGAAAGTCCCCCACTTATCCTCTCCCCTCCGCAAGGCCGAGACACGATTTCTGGTCAATATACCAGATGGATTCTCTTTCGGCACCCCACATCCGAGGCCCGAGGGTGACCTTTCCCCCACCTCCGGGCAAGTCTAGGGCGAAGTGGGGAATGAGCTCCAATGGAAGCTTTCTCGAGAGAAATTCCAATGTCTCGATTCCCAGTTCAACAGGAGTCCTGAAGTGTCTGGAACCCCTTACTGGATCTAACTGGAAGAGATAATAGGGTCTCACACGAACCTTGGCCAGCTTTTCCATGAGATCCAGTATCACCTGGGGATCGTCATTCACTCCCTTGAGAAGCACTGTCTGAGACCCAAGGGGAAGACCCGAGTCCGCGAGCATTGAGCATGCTTTAGCCGATACATCCGTGATCTCTAGGGGATGATTGAAATGAAGGGAGATGTAAATGGGAGCGTATCTTCTGAGAATCCTGCAAAGCCGTCTCGTTATCCTCTGAGGCAAGGCGGAGGGCACCCTTGTCCCTATTCTCAGGATCTCCACATGGGGAATCGCCCTCAATCGTGCCAGGAGTAACTCTAGCTGCCTGTCCTCCATGAGGAGCGGATCTCCTCCGGAGATGAGGACATCTCTGACTTCCCTGTGGGAGACAATGTAGTGGAAAGCCTCTTCCAAAGATAGGCCCTTCCCATTTGACCTTCTCGCTACTTTCCTTTTTCTATTGCAGAACCTGCAATAGACCGCGCACTGATTGGAGACCAATAGGACCACACGGTCGGGATATCTATGGATGAGATTGGGAACGGGGCTTTGTGCCTCCTCACCTAAGGGATCCATGGGATCATCTCCATCTTCAAGCTCCGAGGGATTGGGGATCACCTGCCTTCCCAAAGGATCTTCCGGGCTTTGAATGAGACGGAGAAAATAGCTATTTATCCTCGCTGGAAAGAACTCTATGGTTTTGGCCAATCGCTCCTCGTCCAGGCCAAAGCGCAAGGAGAAATCCCGAGCTTTGGTCATGCTCTTGGCCAATATGGTCTTCCAAAGGGGCACACTGGACCTCATATCACATACAGGCCTTTCTCCAGAAATTCTCGCCTTCCTGAGGGGAACGTCTTCGACCGCTCCCCGATAATCTCTCTTTTCTCCAGGCTCCTTGTCCGTGATCGTCTATCCATGAGCGAGTCTTTCAAACCAGGAAGTTCCCATTATTGGACCATCAAGAGATTTCCAGCACTTCTTTCGGGGGAGACAAGCCCCACTGGGACAGGTACCTGACCCTCGATCTCCGCTGTCTACTTGCCTCCTTGAGCTCATCTTCGGCCTTTTTGGGCGAGCCTTTTTTTGCCCGGTGGAGGCAAGGTGCCTCCCTCTTCCGAAGATCGCCTCGCTTAAGGATACCAGATAAGCCATCGGGACCAAACAGGGATGAGATTTGTGCGGCCTCCTCCTAAGGCCGTGGCCAAGCAAGACCAAGACCTCGCAAAGACCCATTTGCCACCGGGCGGCCCCAATGGGGATATGCCGGGGCGAAGCTTGAGCACTCCTTCCGGGCGTGCGGAGCCCGCCCTTCCGCTGGATTGGTGATCCGAGCTAGGATGGCCTCACGGGGAAAACCCGGGCCGATGCGGAGGGCGATTTTTTCTCGGAGGGGCGCGGTCTCCGCGCCCGTATGGTACGGCCGTGGGGATGCCGAGCATCCCATTCCCACCACATGCGTTAAGGAGGGCGCCGGGGCCTAGCGGGGAGATGCCTTGGTCAAGCCGGTGCCTTCCTTGCGGGCGTGCAGAGCCCGCCCCTCCGCGGGGTGGACTATCCAGGGCAAGATGGCCTTGCGAGGAAAGGCCCGAGATGACGCGAAAGCCGGTTTTCTCGGAGGGACGCACTCCGTGCGTTTGCATTGCGAGGCCGTGCCCATGCCGAGGCATCTCATTAGTTGAGATGGTCAGGCGAACTGCCCCAGGCCTAACGGGGACGTGTCTCGTTCAAGCCCAGGCGTGCTTTAACGGGCGTGCAGAGCCCGCCCCTCCGCTGGATTGGTGATCCGAGCTAGGATGGCCTCACGGGGAAAACCCGGGCCGATGCGGAGGGCGATTTTTTCTCGGAGGGGCGCGGTCTCCGCGCCCGTATGGTACGGCCGTACTCATGCCGAGGCACGACATAATCATCGGGGGCAAACGAAAGCCCGGTGGCCCAATGGGGCGATCCTCCGATGCAAGCAAGGTCTCGTTTACGGGCGTGCGGAGCCCGCCCCTCCACCATGAAGGCAAACTCATGGGAGACGGTCTTGCGGTGCAATCCCCCGCCAAAACGCGAAGGGAGGTTTTCTCCGAGGGATGGAACGAAGCAAAAAAAGGAGAAGGCCCCATGTACTGAAACCGGAGATGAGGCGAAGGTCTCCTCGATGCACTTGTCCAGAAAGTCCCTCCCCTATATCCTGAAGCCTGGGTTGGAACTTGATTTGCTTCACCCTGAAGGACATGCCTTGGCCGTTTCACATCGCGAACCAAATGATGGGCCGGGATTCTACCTGGATCTTGCGCCACACGGGTCTTTGGCCTCGAGGTCCCTCCGGCCAGAAGGCCAGGTGGTCACGAGGTTGGGGGATCTGGTAAAGGATGGGTGCGAGAGGAGGTGCTGGTGATGGGAAAGGTGATAGCTTCCAGTTTCTTTTTCTTTTCTCTTCTTGGCCTTTCTTGGGCGGAGGCCCAGGAGCCAAGAATTTCCGTCACTGCGAGCATACTTCCCCTTGGCTATTTCTGCGAGGAAGTGGGAGGTGAGAGGGTAAGTGTG
>Ga0315298_1002094_pt1 | contig 34936 bp, 27 predicted proteins | sample WHS_1_MG_FD_203077 | JGI IMG/M metagenome (GOLD analysis project Ga0315298, IMG submission 203077) | Extremophilic microbial mat communities from Washburn Hot Springs, YNP, Wyoming, USA - WHS_1_MG | ecosystem: Environmental > Aquatic > Thermal springs > Hot (42-90C) | place: USA: Wyoming...
GTGCTGACCCTCCCGACCCGGTCGGGGTTCCGCGTCGGGACGCTACGCGGGACGATAGGTCACAGGTTGGAAGTACTGGGGCTGGTGGACTGGTCGAAGCCCCGGCAGCTCGCTACTCGCAAGTTCCCGCTCCATAAGCCCCGGCTCGCAGCCGGGCAGACCTTGACGTTTTGGTCCTGGCGTGATATTCTTGCGTCGATAACCTAACCAGACAAGCGATGATGGGGAGTAGTAGGATCGCGGGATCCTCCAGAGAGTCGGGAAGTGGTGTGAGCCCGATGCCTAACGCGGTCTGAAGTCGCCCCTGAGCTGCCCAGCCGAAAGCGTGGCGCCGCCAACAAGCAAGGAGCGCGCGCTATTCGAGTAAGCTTGGGCCGGCTGGCTCACGTTAACGAGCCCAGAGCGGGCATGCGTTAGCCGCGTGACTCAGAAGGGTGGTACCACGGGAATTAGGCTCTCGTCCCTTAGGGCGAGAGCTTTTCGTTTTCCACTCTCCTGGCATCGAGCGGAGAGCCGGCCAATTTGGGTGGTACCACGGAGCGAAGCCCCGTCCCATTGGGACGGGGCTGTTGTTTTTCCGGTCTTCGAGGAGGGAAAGACGATGAAGCTTAACGGAGCGCGGATCCTTTGCGAGTGCCTCTTGCGGGAGGGGGTGGATACCATTTTCGGCTTCCCCGGAGGCCAAGTTGTGCCACTGTACGATGTGTTGCCCGAGTACCCTGGTCTGCGGCACGTCTTAGTGCGGCACGAGCAGGCCGCAGCGCATGCCGCCGATGGCTACGCGCGCGCCACGGGTCGACCTGGTGTTTGCCTGGCCACCTCCGGTCCCGGCGCCACCAATTTAGTAACGGGCCTGGCGACGGCCCACCTCGATTCCTCTCCGGTGATTGCGATCACCGGCCAGGTGCCTACGCGGCAGATCGGCAGGGATAGCTTTCAAGAAGTGGACATCACCGGCATCACGTTGCCGATCACGAAGCACAACTACCTCGTCCTCCATGAAGATGACATCGCTTCGACGGTGAAGACTGCGTTCTACCTGGCACGCACGGGCCGGCCCGGCCCGGTGCTGATCGACCTCCCCAAGGATGTGCAAGAGAACGAAACGAACTTCCGCTACCCGAAGAGCGTCTCGTTGCCCGGCTACCGGCCGACCATACGGGGACATGGCGGGATGGTCAAGCGCGCCGCCGAGTTGATCAATAAGGCTTCGCGCCCGCTAATCATCGCCGGCCGTGGGGTAATCCTCTCGCAGGCCTGCGAGCAACTCCTGCAGCTTGCCGTGCGGGCCGAGATCCCTGTGATCACCACGCTAATGGGCGTCGGCTCCTTTCCTGGCCAACATCGCTTGGCCTACGGTCTGCTCGGCATGCATGGCATGCCCTGCGCCAATTTCGCCGTTAACCACGCAGATGTGATCATCGCCCTTGGCACTCGCTTCAGTGATCGTTCGACCGGTCGCCCTTCTGAGTTTGGCGTGCAGGCGCAAATTGTCCATGTTGACGTCGATCCAGCCGAGATCGGCAAGAATAAGGAGGTCAAGATACCTATCGTCGGAGACATCCGGACCGTGCTGGCGGCGCTGGAACCGCTGCTCGTCCCAACACAGCATCGGGATTGGCTGGCACAACTCGACGAATGGCGGGAACAGTTTCCCCTTGCCGTACCCGAGACAGCAGACCTACTGCCCCAGCAAGTGATCCAGACGATCTACGCGGCGATGCCGGACGAAGCCACGGTTGTTACCGACGTCGGTCAGAATCAATTGTGGGCGGCCCAATACTATCGTGGCTGCCGGCCCAATGGGTTCATCACCTCCGGGGGACTCGGTACCATGGGATTCGGCTTGCCCGCGGCAATGGGCGTTAAGGTTGGCCGACCCCACGATATGGTCTGGGCGATCGTCGGTGACGGCGGCTTCCAAATGAACATGCAGGAGCTGACCACCTTGGTCCAGGATAATATCGCCGTGAAGATCGCCATCCTCAACAACGGCTTCCTCGGCATGGTGCGGCAGTGGCAGGAATTGTTCTATCAGCGCAACTACTCCGCGACACCGCTGATCGGCCCCAATTTCGCGGCGATCGCCAAGGCCTGCGGTGTTCCAGCCCTGACGGTGCGCGACCGCACCGACGTCGAGACGGCGGTCGGTGCGGCACTGGACTGCAGTGGACCGTTCCTCATAGACTTCCAGGTAGCCCCGGAGGAAAACGTCTATCCGATGGTGCCCCCGGGCAAATCCCTCAAAGAAATGATCATGGGGCCGGCGGCGTCGGCTGGGCTCGCCGCGGGGGCAAGGAGACTATTGCCGCAATAACACGGTCCTCCGTCGGGCATGACGTCGATCAATCAGACGGATTTTACAACCGTCTACGATGGATCAACAAGGGTAGGCCCAAGGATGCCTGCTCATAGCGGCCAATCGCGCTGTTGCCGTACGCTCCACGCGCGCTTTCTCGCATGCTGTCCTGAAGGACCTGAGACGGCGAGAGGCCGTGGACTGCTGCGCATGTAGTTAACGTACAACACGTGCCTAGTGGACATAAACCGGACACATGCTAGCCATGGAAGGCTGCGTGTGCCAAGGCTTCTCCTCGTGTGACGCTATGGAATGGAACTTGCCATAACTACACTGGCACAGGGGATGTGCCTTCTTACCAACAAGCACATGGAGGAATCAGTACGATGGCAATCCAGAGCGGTGAGGATCTGTTCCTCACCATTCTCAGCCGAGTCCACGAGTCCGAGAAGCGCCTGTTGAGCGCCGTACAGGAGCTAAGCCACATGGCCGAGGACAAGTATGTCAAGGACATGCTGGACGTCAGGGCCTTCCTCACCCAACAGGAAGTCTCCAACATTGAAGAATGCTTCCGCCTGATGGGCAAGCAGCCGGTCCCGACCGACACACGGTTCCACGAAGTCTGGCTGGAAGACACCCGACGAGAGTTGCAGGAGATTCAGTTGCCCATCCTGAAGGGCCTCTACATCGTCACGGCCATTCACCGCATCCAGAACTACCATATCGCCCAGTACGCCGCACTGATCACGATGTCGGAGTACGCGGGCTATGACGCGGTGACGACGCTTCTCCGGCGGAACATGGCCGACAAGATGGAGTTCATCGAGCGCACTAACGAGTTCATCCGCGAAGTGGGCAAGCGAGTCTTCGTCGCCAAAGCAAGGGAGTGGTACGAAGAGAAGGCCGCTTAGGCAAAGTGCGCACGCCTAGCGGGACCTGTCCCAGCGAGACGTGCGCACAATAGAATCCTCTCGATAGTTGTTTGCGTGAACAGGGGAGCGTTTCAAGGCGCTCCCCTCTTATCGTTTCAGCCTAACTCTCAGATTATCAAGCCAGCGAAGCCACATGCTAGGAAGACCTGTCGAGAAACGCCTTCGAACGTCGGGCAGAAGGAGATAGAATGCTGTGGCAAAAGGCAGAGCGAAGAGCGCCAGGCTCATGGGTGTGGGAGGCTGGATGACAAGATGCAGAGCGCCAGAGGCGGCCTTCACTGTCACGAGAAGCATGGTGGACAACCACATGCTCTGCCTAAGGTTCCAAAACCCGTAGGCCCGGTATAGGAATATCAAACCGACTATCGCCATGGCAACGGCGCTGGGCATAACCAGGTCGACTAGAGTGCCGGCGAACGAATGCCGTGTGGCGAAATCGACGAAGCCAAAGGCGTCCAGCAGTGACGCGATGCCGTTGATCGCCAGAAGAGCGGAGATCAGGACAATGCCTACGGGCCGCCCGCTCAGACCTCGCATGGGTATGCATCCTTTGCTGATCTTACCGAACATGCCGGTTAAATGCCGAAAGGACTGGCTTCAGGTCCTGCATACCGCTTCTGTCGGTCAAGTCGCTTCGTCCAGTCACGCGCGCCGCAATTGGCCGGCGAGCCAGTCCAGTACTGCGATCACCATGCCGATCCCCAGCAGCACCCAAGCAATAGACCAGAGACCACCTAGCAAGGTATCCCAGACGGCGGTGGCCGCCGGGACTGATAGACCCCGTTCTGCGGCGCCGTTGATGTATAGATGGCGAGCAATCGCCAGAGCGGCCAGCAGCAGACCTGTGGCTAGGGTAGCTCCGACGCCGATTTGGAGCATGGTGTGAAGACGTCGCTGAGACACCACAAGCGCGGCCCCCGGCGCGACGACGGCCACTACCGGGAGGGCGATTGCCAACTGGTTCAAGACAACCAAGGCGCGCTGCACCTTGGCAAGAGCCGGCGATTCGAAGATCACATATTCTCGGCCGCCCTCGCCGGCGGCCAGGTTATTGAAGATATCGATTCCTGCGGCATCCAGCCGGGCTTTGGTCCAGTCAACTACCCGCTGCAGGTCGACCGTAACCTGCCCTTCGCGTAGAATGATAACCTCTGTGTCGCCCTCGAGGAAGCGAATGATCCGCGGATGGACCGCCCGATTGACCTCGGTCCGCAGCTGAGCGAATTCATCGGAGCTTGTCGCTTCCCGAGCGCGGCTGCGCACAAAGCCCCGTAGGTCTTCTGCCAAAGGGGCGGCTAGGAACTGCATCCCAACTGGCAGCCGCTGCCGTAGCGCCTCTTCGACGTCGACGCGGGTGAAGAGTTGGGTTGTCGCGTGGTCCGCTGCCGCGTCTGTCACCGCCTGGTTCGTGCCAAGCGGCGCTATCGTGTTCACACACGTGTCCGTGTCGAAAACCACGCTATGCAGCCAGACGGCGACGGTCGCAAAGGGCACGGCTAGGCCGCCGATCAATAGAAGTGTCACGCTGACTATTCCACGCCACCCTGCCATTTCAGCCTCTGTGGTCTCATTCCACGCCCGAACTAGAGCCACAGGGCATTGCTCGCCGACTCGTCGGTGAGCAATCTGCATGCCAGGAAGTCGGTGTGTGAAGAGGCAGATCCCAGGGACTACGGCGAAGAGCAGTTCTCGAAGGGCAAGCTCTGGTCGCGATGCCGACCCAAGAAGAACGGCGTAGCTGCGTCTAGATCGGCGCAACTACGCCGGCCGCGAGAGGTGCCTCAGATCTACGTGGCAGGGCGCCCAGCGCTCTTCGCAATCGTATAAGCACTGATCAACAGGAAAACGCCGAACACTAACACATATACGGCGATCAGCCAGATCATGGTTAATGCTGCTCCCAAGGGATTCGCGAGGAACCAGATCCCTATTCCAACTCCGAGGATCCCGACGATGGCTGAAAGCCATCCCCCTCCGGCGAAGGCATAAATGAATTGCACTATGCCGGTGAACAAGATCCACCAGGCGATGGCAAAGGACACAATTAGCACGGTGATGCCCGGCCAAGTCAGGACCGCGAGGCCGATGCCGACCCCCAGCACCCCTTCCAGAAGGTAAGGCCACCAGGGCACGTCTCGCCTCACCGCACCGACCATGTGGACAAACCCAAGTACGCCCCAGACAATCGCCGCTATGCCAAACAGGGTAACCAAGAGCCGAACCGTTATTCCGGGCCAGACCAAGAGGGCGATGCCAAGCACAATTAGCACGATGCCCTGCAGGGCCGCAATCCAAGATCTTTCGGCATTCATTCCCAAGATCGACATGGTATTCTCCTTCTCTTTGTCTGCGTGCCTCACAGGTTGCCGACAGCACGGGACCCGCGTCTAAGTTGTCCAGTGCCGTAGCAGTTCATTGACGGGCACGTCAGGAAGTGAAGGCAAGAGACATGCCACCCCTACTTTATTTCCCACCGAACATGGCAAAGAGCTTAGGAACCATTGGGCCAAGGATCACCAAATAGACGGTAGGAAGCATGAATAAGGCCATGGGGATGAGCATCTTGATGGGTGCCTCGTGAGCCAGCTTCTCGGCTCTCTGTCGTCGCTTGATGCGCATTTGCTCCGCCTGTATCACCAGAATGCGGCCGATACTGACGCCTAACTGATCGGCCTGAATCACCGCCCCGATGAAACTCGTCACGTCGGGTACCTCAGCCCGGTCGGCCATGGCTTTCAAAGCCTCCCGGCGGTGCTTGCCCAGACGAGTCTCAGCGATCACCCTCGCGAACTCCTTGGTTAACTCATTCTGCCATTTGTCGCAGACTTTCTGCATGGCTCCGTCGAAGCCTAGTCCCGCTTCGACCGAGATCACCAGCAGGTCTAGGCAGTCCGGCAAAGCCAACTGGATTTCTTTCTTGCGGGCCTTGATCCGCGACTTAAGCCAGAAGTTGGGCAAATAGAACCCGAGCACTCCCATGATCGGCGCGCCCAGAAGCCGATAGAGCAGCGGCATGCCGGCGACGATGGTGATGAAAAGGATGAAGCCGGCCAACACTACTGCGCAGAGGCCTTTGATGCCGAGAAAATCGTTGACCATGAGGTTGTGCGGGTTGCCGGCGACCATCAGATCGTGGCGGATCTCTTCGATCGTCTTCTGCGGCGTCCTGCTGGTCACGATGCTCGCCATGCGTCTGAAGATTGGGTTGACCACGCGCTCAATGAATGGCTGCTGTAGCTCAATCTCCTCCAATGTCCTTGGACGCACCGCGTAGGTGGTCAATCGCGTCTGAATGGGATCCACGCGCTTCGGCACAACCAGTCCGATGAAGAAGAGCAAGACGCCGCTCGCAACCGCCAGCGACAAGATCGCGGTAGACATAAGAACCTCCTGAGGGCCAGTGGCGTGTAACCTTGAGCCGCAAGCTCCAGCTATCGGCTTTCAGCCTTGAATCGAAGCGATGCTCCCATGCTCAGTACAAGAACCCGCCGGGCACGCATCACGCGTCGCTCCTGAGAACTGACGGTCGAAAGCCATTCATTCACACCTCGATTGCCACAATCTTGCGAATAATCAGGAAGCCGATGATAATCATTATCCCGCCTCCGATTGGCATACAAAGGAAGATGCCTTGGAACATGGGCATCATGTATTCTCGGTTGATCATGAAGAGCACGCCGGCGAGCAGAATGGGAATGGCGGCGAGAATGTAGCCGGAATATTGCTGCTGGGCGGTGAGAGAGGCGATCTCTCCCTTGATGCGCACCCGCTCCCGGATCGTCGTGCCAATGGATTCTAGGATTTGGGAAAGATTGCCGCCAACCTCGTGCTGCACGTTGATTGCGGTGACCATCAGGTCAAGGTCTTCACTATTGATGCGACGCACCAGATTAGCGAGCGCCTCCTCTGGCGAGAGGCCTAATCCTACTTCGCGCACCACCCGCTTGAACTCGTCTGAAGTGGGCGCTGGCGCTTCCCGCGACACCATATCCATGGACTGGAGCAGACTATAGCCGCTACGGAGCGAATTGGCGAGCATCGAAATCGTATCGGCCAGTTGGTCGTTAAAGGCCTTGAGGCGCGCCTTCTGACGCCGCCTTAGATAAAGGCGAGGAGCGAAGAACCCGGCGACCACCCCTAGCATGGCAAAGATCATGCTTCGTCCGCCAGCCAGATAGCCGATTAGCATGCCGAACACTGTGGCCAGAAGATTGATAACCAGATACTCCCCAACGGTAATCTTCAAGTCGGCTCGGGCCAGTTCGCGCGACATGTTCTGGGCGAAGCTCTGCTTGGCGATGACCTTGTTGAGGCTGGCCGTCAGCAGTGCTTCTGATCTGTCGGGCTTGCGGCGGCTCCTCTCCCTGATCGCGTTGGCCCGTGACGCGAAGCGGCCCATTCTCGCCTGTATGTCGGTATCCCCGACCAAGAGAGAGTTCAGGCCAAGAAAGGCGACGAGAACGCCAACTACCACGAAGACCGCCACCATGATGTTTAGCATATTCTGTCCTCCACCGCGGGCGCTCAACCAAACGTGGCACATGACACATGATACGTGTCGTATGTCATGCCTAAAAGTACCGACCATCTGCACCGAAGATGTTCGGCGGCAGGTACAGATCTGACTCCTCCAGCCGGCTCATGAACTTGGGCCGAATGCCAGTAGGGCGTAGTCGGCCCATGATCCGTCCGTCCTCGATGCCTGTCTGTTCGAAGACAAAGATGTCCTGCAAGACAATGACGTCACCCTCCATCCCTTGCACTTCGGTAATGTAGGTGACTTTACGGCTGCCATCACGCATCCTCTCCTGAAAGACGATCAGTTGGATTGCCGAGCTAATCTGCTCACGGATCGCGCGGTGTGGCAGATCCATCCCGGCCATCAACACCATGGTCTCCAAACGGGCGAGAGTATCACGAGGGCTGTTGGAGTGCAGGGTGGTCAGCGACCCGTCGTGGCCGGTGTTCATCGCCTGCAGCATGTCCAGCGCCTCAGCGCCGCGGCACTCACCGACCACGATGCGATCGGGACGCATGCGCAGGCAGTTGATCACCAACTCGCGCACGCTCACGGCGCCTTTACCCTCGATGTTCGCCTTGCGAGTCTCCAGTGTGATCACATGTTCCTGCCGTAGTTGGAGTTCCGCCGCATCTTCCACTGTGACGATCCGTTCGTCTTCCGGGATGAAAGAGGAAAGGACGTTAAGGAGGGTCGTCTTGCCACTACCGGTACCTCCCGCGACGACAATGTTCAGCCGACCGATCACGCAAGCCTTGAGGAATTCCACTACTTCACTGGTCAGCGTGCCGTTGCGGATCAGATCGCTGGTGGTAAGCGGGGTCTTGGCGAACTTGCGGATGGTGATCACCGGCCCCACCAGGGAGAGAGGAGGAATGATCGCATTTACCCGGGACCCGTCCGGCAGGCGGGCATCGACCATCGGGGAACTCTCATCACACCGCCGGCCGAGTGGAGAAATGATCCGATCAATGATCTTGCGCACGTGGTCGTCGTTCACGAAGATCGCTTCGCTCTTTTCGATCTTGCCATTTCGCTCCACGTACACTCTCTTGGGACCGTTCACCATTATCTCGGTGACGGTCTCATCACGGAGCAGCGGCTCGATGGGACCGAAGCCGATGATCTCCGCTGCTACAGACTCGAAAAGGCGCAGTCGCTCGCTCCTTGTGATAATAATCCCTTCTTGGTCGAGGATCGAGTCGAACATCTCCTGAATCGACTGGCGCATCTGCGTCAGATTCGTGAGGTCCATTTTGGGATCTAGCTCGGCGATGAGCTTGTTTTGGACCCTGGTCTTCAAGTCCATACCCATATCGCGGGGCGTTATCGTTGGCGTAATGCGAGGCAGCCGCGGCTCATCCGCTGGGGATGGCAAAGGCGCGGTTTGATCCCCACCACGGTCCGGCGCCGGCGTAACACCTTCAATCCGTTTCAGCAGCGACATATTCCCTCCTAATGAGCCTTTCGCTATCGGCCTTCATCAGGCCGCAGTCAGCCCGTTGAAAGCTGGACTGACTCAACGACGCAGTACGAAGTACCTACTACGTCGCCGATATGGTCGAAGGCCGATGGATATTCAACGGCCAAAGGGCATGAGCCGTATTGCCAACCTACGGCCGCGTACCTCGTTCACTGCAGCCGGCTCGCTGGCAGGCTTGATTTCATTGAGAGCCACAAGCCTCGCCAAATCGAGTATACTCTTGGCGATATCGCTCTCGCGATTGCTAAGCACAAATGGCACGCCGCGATTGGCCGAGAAGGAAGCCAGCTTCCAATCGTTGGCAATGCACACCTTCACTTTGTGATTTATGTTGTCTTCCATATCCTTTACAGAAATACCGGTGCGACTGCTCGCCCGGTTTACCACCATGGTGATCTTCTTGGCGTTGTAGCCCAGGGCCTCAGCCGTCTCGAGAAAGAGCTTGATATTCTTCAGGACGTGCAATTCCAGCGTGGCGAGGACGACGATTTCGTCTGCCGCATCGAGAACCGCGAGCATCACTTCCTGGAACGTGGGCAACGTGTCGACCACGATGAAGTCGAAAGCATCGCGCATTTTGGCGATGATCTTGGTGATGTGCTCGGCCGTCACAAGCTCGGCCATTTCTGGACGTGGGGGGGCAAGGAGAACCCGCAGGCCGGAGGAATGATGGACCATGATGTCGTCGAGGATCTGAGGTTCGAGATCATTGACAAAGGATACCAAATCGACAACGGTTTTCCCCTCCACGTTGAGCAAGACCCCTACGTCGCCAAATACCATGCTGAAGTCGGCAATGGCGACCCGTTGATTCGTCTCCTGCCGGATGGTGGTGGCGAGGTTCACCGCCACAGTCGTGCGGCCTACGCCGCCCTTCGGGCTGAAGACAGCAATCACCTTCCCACGCCGGCTTTGCTCGGCCGACGCGGCAGTGGTTGACGTTACGATCGAGGACGCAACAGGAAACCTAGGCTTCTTTCCTTCCCGTTCATAGACCTTGCGCAAGCTGTTGACCAGTTCATCGCTAGTAAACGGCTTGGCTAGGAAATCGCTGGCACCGGCGACCATCGCTCGCCGCACGTACTCCAGTTCGCTCTGCACTGACATGATCACCACAGCCTGACCAGGGATCTGGGAACGCATCTCCTCGGTAGTTTGAATGCCATCCATTTCTGGCATGTTAATATCCATGAGTACGACGTCGGGCAGGAGTTCCTTCGCTATGTCTATGGCATCCTTGCCACTGCTCGCGGTGCCCACGATCTCTACCTCGTGCTCGAAGTAGAGCATCTTGGTCAAGTTGTCCAATGTCGCAGGATTGTCATCTACAATTAGGAGGCGGATCTTGTGGTCGTCTTTGGTCATTACATCACTCTCTCAATTTCAGCGTAGCGTTCGTTCTCCGACCTTGTCTCGCCGCATGGCGGTCCGTCCAACCTCTTCGGCCTAGGGCAAGACCTTTCGCGCGCCGCGACTGGCAAGTACCAGGAGCCTGGCCAACATGGCGTGGGTTACTGCTTTGCCGGCGGGCGTTGCAGCCTGAATTTCTCTACGATGTAGTTCATGTCTACCACCCGAGACGGCGGAACATCGTTGTCTCCAGCCGCCCGGAGGACAATGTCGATGCCCATCGTCTCTAGGAACTTCAGGATCTGGGCATCCTCCTCTGATACCTCGAAGAACAGCAAGGTGGACGGTGAAGCGCCCGCTGTGCTGCTCTTTTGGCTGTTAGTGACGTTCCCTAAGTCACCTGGTGTGAGGGTGCCCACGGCCGTCACGGTGATATTCTGCATCGTGGGGGCTATTTGAATCCCATTTTCGCCGGGCGTCACTGCGATCAGATCCACATGGTCGCCAGGTCGCACCGCGCCAGAGCCCATGATGTTCGCGGCCCCCGGGTAATTCACCGCCACCAGCACCTTGCCTTTGTCTAGCTTAAAGGCATAACCATCGCCGACCGATTTCGTGGAGATCTGGTCCTTCAGCACCGGCAAGTTGGGGTACAGCTTCACGGTGGTCATCTTGTTGGCCACGTCGTCACGCTTGGTGAGAGCGTCCGGTGGGATGACTTCCACCGGCATTTCGACTTCGCGGACGAACGCGGGCTGGACCACCTCACGTTCCCCGATCTGCTGGGTTACCATCACTACCTTCCCCTTCTTGACCTCTTCAGCCTTAGAGCTCGCCGGTGAGGTCTTTGGAGAAAGAATAAAGACACTAGCGCCAGCCATGAATGCAACTACGACCCCAAGAACCATCAGAATAATACCGCTACGCTTCCGTTTCACTAGATCCGCCTCCTTGCCTTGGTCACACTCTGCTCTTATTTTCGCCGTTTGCCGCCACAACTGAATGGGCCTTTGCCATCTCGCTGCCACCGACACTTCGTAAACACGATACGCACTCCAGGTCTACCCAGAATGGCGCTGGCCATATCTTAACGTACGATGAAACCCGCATATAGACCCTGATTTGGACAGTACACCTCTGCCTTCAATGTCAGGTTCGACCCGGAGATGCTCACTGCCTGAGCATCGATCACCCCGAAAAGCTCGGAGGTGCCGTTAGTTGCCCCTGACATCGATACCCTGCCACGAGGAGCGTAGACGATCCCTTCAAAGTGGTTGTTCGAGCCACCGAAGTCAATGGCGTCTTCGCCGGACGAGCATATGTTATTCGTCAGCTTGTTGGAGTAGAGCACCAGGCCACCTAGGGCACATGGATTACTGGCCGGCTGGAACAGCTTCACCTGGTTGTCGCTACCAGAAACATCGATCTTCCCCTCGGCGACAAGAACCACCGTTCCGGATATCCCACCAGTAAACCTCACATCGCCCGTGACGTAGTACAGACCAGTGCGCAGGGTATTGGTCGTGGCATCGAAGTAGCGAACACCGTGAGCATCAAGCGTGGTCTTCGTTAAGGAACCCGCGATGTAGTAGTACTGCGAACCCGAGGCCACAGCCGCACGCCCACCGGGCTGGAAGTCGCTCAACTCGAAGTGATAGGGATTGGGGTCCACGGTGCCGGTGAAGGGCTGGTTGATTGTACTATTGATCGTCACCTTAGAGGGATCGAACTGCACGCCGCTCACTGCTTCCACGGTGCCGAATATAAAGTTCCCACTTCCACCACCGCCAATCTGGACATTGGAGTTGGAGTGTACGCTCCCGATGATCATCGAGCTACTCGTCCCATAGCTCAAAGCGCCGCTTGAGCAGCTAGCCGTGCCTCCCGTCCAAACCGCCCAAGTCCCGCCGTTCACCGGTAGAGGGTGTTTAGCCGTCGCATTCGCCCTCACGCTAGCCGATGAGATCCCGAGGATGTTCATAAAGAAAGAAGGGTAACTAGTAGTGGCCGTTACTACCACGCCTCGAGAGTCAACAGGCGTTTCGCCGCTACCTACCGCGGCGAGAGCATGCCCATCGGTGGCAATGTAGGTTGCCGCAGTCGTGATTCCACCGCGGGGCGAATTGCGGTTTCCGTAGCTTTGGACCTCGTTGTTCACACTAGCATCAAGGGCCTGGCGTTCGCTCAAGAGACCTGGAACCCCGTTGGAAAGCGCGCGTGCCCCGGCCAGAGCAGCGGAATCGGCCGCGTTCTGTATCTCGCGGCGCTGGGCGAAGGTGTAGCCGCCGTCGATCACTATGGCGAGGACGGCGACAATCGCCACGGCTCCCAGGGCAACCAGAACGAGAGACTGACCCGGTTCGTCATTTAACAATCGACGGATGGGCTGACTATTCAATGAGCATCACCGTCCTACTACGCAGAGTCAAGGTCCAAGGGACAAACGAAGTCGCTGGTCGAAAACCGAAAGTGGCCTCACAGGCCACCAGCTGGCCTGGGGTACTACGAGCTACCCAATCGGTATCAGGGGTAACCGTCACCGTCAACCTCGACAGGTCTAGGCCGGCTGCCCGCTGAGTTGCCGCCTGAATCGCTGCCGCGTTGCTACGCGGATTGCTGGCCGGTCCGCTGAGATCGCTGGCACTCAGGGGCTCATGGTCCCGTGCGGACGCGTAACGGGCCCCTTCGCGCGCGACGTTGGAAACGGCGTTGTACTGGTAGATGCCGATGCTGAAATCGGCCATGCCTAGCAGGAGGAGAAGGAGAACCGGCATAACCAACGCCATCTCAACCATGCTCTGGCCACGCTGTCCCTTGAGAAAGCCCAATAGTAATCCCGTAGCGCGGGGGCTTGCCCCTTGCCCTACTCCCTGCGCGCAGAGGCGCCTGCCCCTCAATCCTCGCGAATCGAACGGAGGACAAGCCCCTGCGCTGCAGACAGAGATAGCATTACCAGCCGTTTTGATCTGGCTTCTTGCAGTCTGCTCGAACTTTCGTCTTCTTTCCATGCCTAGGCCCCGTCCTTCCTAAGGGCACCGGTGGTGGCATCGACTCGCACCACAGAGGAGACCTTCGCCTCACGGTCCACCGCGGTCACCGACCACAAGGGAACGTTTCCCTCCGTTGGCATGTACAGACGCGCCTGCACGTCGGCATTCTGATATCGCCGCAGGAAATCGAGGCCCCCGTTGTTCAAGAACAACTCCAACGCCTTTGGACTGTCGACCTTCCAATCGAGAAATGCCAGTTGCCGAAATTCACCCGGCATGATGCTCTCCCGTACCCCCTCCGCGCGACCCTCAGCCACGGATACAATATAGGTTGCCGTCTGCCCTCCTGGTTGCGGCGCCGGAGAGGCGAAGAAGAACGCCCAACTGGACTTGCCGCGAGCCAAGACATCTGGCTGCGGCGCGTGCCACGATGCCGAAACGCTGACCAGCCGCGCGTCACTCTTCCACGATACGGCGGCATTCGCCGCGGCACGATAGGCATCTCTCGCGGTGGAGAGACCTGGATCGACTGTAGGCGTCGGCGGCGCCGTTCCCTGGCAGGCGGCAAGCGCAGTAGACCAGATCAAGATTAACGCCACCGGTCCAAGCTGGATAACCCTCTGCACACCGCGACAGGCGATGGTCTTCATCCTCCTGCTCTCCAATCAACTCGGGAATAGAACTATGTTCACGTTTGCTGTGTCCCGGCCGCTGAGGACGGTCACGCCAGTAACGATGCCCGTGAATAAGGTATTGTCGACGAGGCTATCGCCGATTACCGTGTAGTTCGTGCCTGCCGGCACATTAGCCACGTGATATGCACCGGTGTTGTCCGCGAGCCCGGAAGCCACCAACGTATCGCCTTGATAAACGGAGATGGCTATCCTACCGGTAGGCACCGTCCACTCGCCGTCGTAGAAGACCCAGGTCCAGCCACTAATCGAGCCGGGTGATGCCGGCGTGGAAGACGGTCCAACGGTCACAGTGCTAGATGGCGTGGGCGAAGGGCCAGTCGTGGCCGTGCCCGTAGGCGTCGGTGTGCCACCCTCCTGAACCGTAATCACCAACGGCGCGCTGACATTGTTGCCTTCCTGGCTTTCGAAGATGTGGTTGTAAGAGTCCACCAGTGCCGTCAGGGTGTAGGTGCCAGCCGCGCTGAATACGTAGCGCATGGTGACCGGCGCCGAGGCACCCGCATCCAGGCCGCTAACGCCCTGCCAGGTGACGCCCGCCTTGCCAATCCCCGGATCCGTGTTTATGTAGAGGTCGACCCAGAAGAGCGAATCGACATTGCTGGTGCCCTGATTCTGCACGGTAGTCTGGATCTCCACCGTGGTTCCCGCCGCGATCGCTCCGCTTGCTGGAACCGAACTGAGTGGCGCGGAAAAAACCAGGTCCGGCGCTGCGGTAGGCGTTGCAGTGGCTGTCAATGTGGGCGGCATGGTCGCCGTCGCCGTGGCCGTCACTGTTGGCGTGGGCGTGTTGCCACATACGGCCATGACAATGTTGGACCGGTAGCTCTCTCGACACTGTGCGTTCAGCGCAGTTACGTAGTAGAAGTAGATCGAGTTGTTCTCCACTGGTAGACTGGCCGAGGTGCTTGAGCCGCTGATCAGCCAGGCAAACGTCCCGCCGCCATCGGTGGACCGGTAGACACGGTAACTCGTCGCACCTGATACTGTGTTCCAGGTCAGGTCATGATAGCGATTGGAGCCATGCACGCTGCACACCGCCGACAGGCTTGGCGCCGCAGGCGGCGAAGAGGTCGCCGTCGGGGTCGGCGTACCCTGTCCCAAGTGGACCTCCAAGCTCAGACTGCTATTGCAGGGCAAGTACCCGGAGTTCCAGTTGGAGGGGTCGCCCACCGTCTGTACGACATATGATTCGTGCCCGACCAGTGGCTGTCCAGAGGCGTCGGCGATGAAGCTGACCTTTCCAGCGTTGCTACCATTGCCCTGCGTTACCAGCTGACCGGAGAAAATGCCGTTCCGAAGCAGTTGCACAACGACACCGTTCAGTGGCTTGCCGTCGACACCGAGGACCGTTGCGTCGATACTCGTGCCGTGGCAGACCGCAGGGGTCGGCGGCGTAGCCGTGGGTGTAGCCGTGCCCGTGGCCGATGCCGTGGCCGTGCTTGTCCTGCTCGCCGTCGCTGTAACAGTGGGTGTGCCAGCGGCCACCACCTGCGATGCGGCTGTACCGTTGCTGGCCGTGGCGACGATCAGGTGCCCAGCTACAGCCGGAGTGATCGAAACGAGGAAGGTACCATCGGCGCCGATGGCGCCTGTGCCAATCACCGGGCTGCCGAATATGCTGTGATCCCGTAACTCGACGCTGGCGCCTGGCTGGCCGGTGCCAGACACTACGGTGGAATTGGCAATGATGAAATCAAGTATCAAAGGCACTACCGTGGGGCTTGGCGTTAATGTGGGGCTCGCCGTCGACGTCGAGGTTGGCGTGCTCGTGGTCGTGGGCGACGGCGAGGGTGTGGGTGTGGCCACGACGTTGATTTGCTTCTCGGCCGAAGCCGCGCCCGTTGTCGCTCGCACCGTGTAGAGCGTATCGGGGACCAGTCCACCCGGCACGGTGAAAAAAACGTACGGGCTATAGCCAAAGGCATGGCTTGCCGGGTTAGAGCCCCCGGTAGAGACCGAGGCGGGCGACGTGGCGATCGCCGATCCGTTGAACAGAATCGTTACTGTCGTATTGCTGTCGAAATTGGCGCCCCAGATACGCACGGTATCGCCCGACATCGCGTTGTAGCGGTCTAGTTCGATGAAAGGGGTTGTTGGTGTGTTGGTAGGAACCGGTGTATTCGTAGGCGTGCTGGTGAACGCCGCCGCGGCTACGGCCGTCTGCGTCAGGTAGGCGGCAGCCGTGCCGGCGACAACGTCGGCAGCATAGCTGCCGGTGGAGATCGGCATTGCCACCCGCGCACTGATCGGCATATTCGAGGGCAAAGCCGGGCCACCCCACCAGCCACTCACCAGTTGAGTAAACGGCCCGAGGAAGAAGGTGGTAAACGTATACCGCACCGTGACGGTGATCGTATCAGTGATCGCTACCGGCGAACGGCTCACGCTAATTAGCTGGTTGCCCGCGCCCAGATCAAGGGTTGTCCCCGTCTCATTGCGCACGCGCACGGCGATTTCGTCGGCGCTGGTCAAGGGGTGAACGGAGCCATAGCGGGCGCCTTCCCTGGCGGCATTGGCTACGGTCACGTACGAGAAGAACGCCCGCCCGAGATCGATGGCACCTAGGAGGATCAGCAGAAGGATGGGTACGAGGACCGCCATCTCGACGAGGCTTTGACCTGTCTGGTCAGCCAGTTGTCTTAGCCAGTTCTTCCTCTTCATTCGCCAACCACCACCCCAGAAAACCGAACAGAGCCCCACCAAGCCAGGGCTCTGTTCAACTGTCGACCGACCAAGTAGAGAGTTGGGGCTACCCGGCCAGTACCGCGTTCATCACCTTAGAGTGCATTCACGATCGAACTGAAGATACTGCCGACTTGCGGTCCTAACAGCATGAGTATCGCGATGACTACGATGGCGACGAAAAAAATAATTAGTCCGTATTCGACCAGGCCCTGTCCTTCGTCACGATCTGCCAGACTTGTCAGCACGCTCCACCGCCTCCCTTCTCCCAAGAATCGTGGCAGGCGGCCTTGCAGTGAATCGGACCAAAAGAAATAATCAGATAATGCATTCGCCGATCATGGGGCATCCTAGCGCCACCCGCCTGCCACAATTATAGCATCCGGCCGAAAGGCGACAATGGCATATTGGTACCAAAAAGGGGGGCGAGGGACGCCGAAGTCGGGCCATGACTATGGGGGCTAATGGACCCGACCGATGGGTCTGCAGGGGGTAATATCGGGCTGGTCCGATCGGGGTCGGCTAGCCAGTAATAGGTGACAAGTGCCACGTCTTAGGTATCACGCATCAGCTGCCGAATCGTCGAGGATAGGGAGGCGGACTGAAAGCCGAGTGCCCCGACTGGCGGCGCTTTCGAAACGAATGGTACCGCCAAGCGCTTCCACCCGCTCGATCATGTCGGCGATGCCAATCGCGCCAGTCTTCCGCTCCCGCGCATCGGCCATCACTCGGTCGGCATCAAACCCAGACCCGTTGTCCTCTACGCCCAACTCAAGGCGATCGGTCTGAATGTCTACTGTGATCCTCGCTCGCGTAGCTCGGGCATGAGTAGCGGCATTCTCTACCGCTTCCTGAATCACGCGGAAGACAGCGACCTCAAAATACGACGGCAAGCGGCGCTCTCTGCCCATGACAGTCAATTCCACTGCCAGATCGCTGCGCTCCTCGAACGACTGCGCGTACTTCCGAAGGGTGGGGATCAGACCGAGATCATCGAGGATCATCGGCCGCAGATCGAAGATGAACCGCCGCGTCTGTTGCAGGGAATCGCTAATCAGGGCCTTTAGCTCGGCTAGCTCAGCACGGGCACGGGCGCGATCGACATCCAGCAGTCTCTCGCAAATCTCCGCTCGGAGGATGACATTGGTCAGAGCTTGTGCTGGGCCGTCATGGATTTGGCGAGCGACCTTGCTCCGCTCGTCCTCTTGAGCTTCGATGATCTTGGCGATCACCTGTCGTCGGTTGTCCGTCGGTGATATCAGGCGGGCCGTCCCTTGCTGTGAAGGAACGATGGGGGCTGGCGCCAAGGGGAGTGATGGCTGAACGCCGGCGATATCGGGGAATTCGTTGCAAAGATCGACGGTGCGCTGCAGCTGCTCGATCAGGCGCTCAAGGCTCCGCTGTTGACTCTGCAGTTGCTCCAGTTGGGCCTGCATCATGAACAGGCGCAATTGGCTCTCGGACGCGGCTTTGAAGATCGTGCGTAGGTCGCTGCGACTGTACGTATCAAGGCTGGCCTCGGCCTCGCGAAGCCTCGCGATGGCCTGGTTGTTGAGTTGGTTAACTCTCTCGATCTCATTCGATGTCTGCCGGACCAGCAGCCGAAGTTCCGCCAACTCCTGCTGCGCCTGTTCGAGGGTTCGTCTTTCGCCAGCTACAAACTCAGAAAAGCGTTGAACGAAAGAGACTGCTTCCATGCGCAACTCCAAGAGGCATTTATCCGAACGATAGACAGGATAGCGTTCTCTGCCGGAGCCCGAGGGCTGGTCCTCTGCCAGTCAGACGAGTAACGAGCCCCTGCGCCTCGGCGATGCCCGCCATTACCGATCTCAGTCCATCTTGATCCAGCCGTGTCGCAGGGCAAAGACGACCGCCTGAGTGCGGTCGTTCACGGCCAGCTTGCGGAGAATAGAAGTGATGTGGTTCTTCACCGTCTGGTCGCTGATCTTCAGCGCCCTCGCGATCTCCTTGTTTGAATTGCCCCTGGCAATATAGTCCAAAATCTCGATCTCGCGAGCGGAAAGAGGAACAAAGAATGGTTCCATATCCTGACTGACGAGGGACAATTCCCGAAACTGCTTGAGCACCCGTGAAGCGACCATTGGCTTGGTGAGCACGCTCTCGTTGATTAGGTACTCTCCCTGTGACACGCGGCGAATGCCGGCCGCCAAGTCGTCGGCGTCGACATCTTTAGTGTAGTAGGCCGCGGCGCCCACCTTGATCGCTTGGAAGAGCTGGTCTTCGTCATCGTAGGCTGTGAGCACGATCACTGCTGCTCGCGGCGAATGCAACCTGATCTTTCTAGTTAGCTCGAGGCCATCCAGCGATGGAATCTTCACGTCGGTAATCACGACGTCCGGACCCACGGCCTTGATCCCATCGAGCGCTTCAGCGCCATCGCTGCTCTCGCCCACGATCTCGATGTCGGGCTCAGAAGCTACGGCGTTTCTGACCCCTTGACGGAACAAAGCATGGTCGTCCACCAGGTATACCTTGATTCTGTCCTTCATCTAACAGCATCCCTCCTCAGAGGCCCGGCGGAGCCAAGTATTCCTGCCCCACATCCGCGGGAATTATAACACCTACAAGGAAGCACAGCAAGCACCGCTCCCTCGCTTCCTTCTCTGCTGTTGCCAAGGGCTGGCAAGTGGCATATAATAGGTCTGGCTGCCTCTCGAAACTTGGATGCAAATAAAGCCTCTCCGCCGGCAGCCCGGACGTTTCTACCGGGCCAGGTAGCAGAACAGCGTCTTCGTTCGGCAGCAGAAACGAGGGAGACTTGGAACTGGCAGCAGCCCCTGCCATTCAGCGCTTGCGGGATGAGGCGGTCGCCCTGGCCGCTGAACTAGAGGAGATCGGCGGTCAATTGAAGAAGAGATTGGCTCAGCTCGAAGATCTACGAGGTCGCGCTGACCCCACTTTCGTGAGCCTGCAAGCAGTGGACCTGTCTACCGCTGCCGCCTCATCTGTACAGAAGGCCGAGACCCTTGTCGCCGATCTGGTGCCAGCCCTCGATCGTCTCCAAAGGGACGTGACCGCCACCGAAAAGGCGCGCGCTCAGCTGACTACCCTCATCGACATCAGCCAAACGATCAACAGCACTCTGGACCTTGACCAGTTGCTCAATATGGTCATGGATGAGATGGTGGGAGTGATGAAGGCCGAGCGCGGCTTCCTGATGCTCATCGACGAGCAGACAGGAGAACTCGAGTTCAAGGTGGCGCGCAACATGGACCGAGAGACGATTCAGGAATCGTCGTTTCAAGTCAGCCGGGGCATTATCGACCGGGTAGTCAAGGATGGAAACCCAATCGTCACTACTAACGCCCAAGACGACGACCGCTGGAAGGGCCAGGCCAGCGTGATAAGCTATGGCCTACGATCTATCCTCAGTGCGCCGCTGGTGGTCAAAGACCGTATGATCGGGGTTGTCTATATCGATAACCGCATCCGTGCCGGCCTCTTTTCAGAGAAAGACCTGAATCTTCTGGTCGCCTTTTGCAACCAGGCAGCCATCGCCATTGAGAATGCTCGCCTCTTCGAATCCATTGTCCAGAAGATGAACGAGATCAGCGAAATGAAGGTGCAGATGGACAACATCTTCGCCTCAATCGCCAGCGGTGTGGTGACGATGAGCTGTGAGGGCGTGGTAACTGCCTTCAATGCCTCGGCAGAGAACATCTTCGGGGTCTCGGGCAAAGAAGCCGTAGGGCAGCACTATACCGACGTCTTTTACGCTTTGCGCGAAACGCCGCTTCTACACTTGATCGAGAGAGTGATGGACGCCGGCAGAAGGTATATTGGTTATGAGATCGAATGCAGCATCGGGGACCGGCGAGATGTGGTGCTAAGCCTCAGCCTCTCTGCACTGAAGAATGCCAGCAACGAGATGATTGGTGCGGCACTGGTGGTCGAGGACTTGACCGAAACCAGGCGCCTGCTCGCGGCAGAGAAGAAGATCAAGGATACGTTCCAGCGCTATGTAGCAAAGTCGGTGGTGGACCGGCTGCTCTCTGCGCCGCCTAAGCTGGGCGGCGAGCGACAAACCGTAACAGTCCTCTTCGCCGATATTCGCGGCTATACCTCGCTTTCCGAGCGAATGTCGCCTGAGGAATTGGTCAGTATCCTGAACCACTACCTCGGCCTAATCGTACGCGTGATCCTGCGGTATGAGGGTACAGTGGACAAGTTCATGGGCGATGGAATCATGGCCATCTATAATGCCCCCTTGTCACAGCCCGACCATGCCCTGCGCGCCGTCAAGACGGCACTCGATATGCAAACCGAATTAGAGCAGTATCACCAGCAAGCTGGCATTGCTGTACCAAAGGTCACCTATGGCATTGGGATCAATACCGGTGAAGCCGTAGTCGGCAATTTGGGAACGGCCGATCTGATGAACTATACGGTTATCGGCGATGCCGTGAACACCTCGCGCCGCCTGCAAGAGAGTGCTCAGGGAGGGCAGATCCTACTTTCGGGCAGCACTTATGAGCAGGTGCGGAAGTTCGTGACCGTCGAAGAACTCGAGCCGGTGCAACTTAAGGGGAAGAGCGGCCCAGTGCCCGTGTTCAACCTCGTGGGGATGCGCAGCACGTGGGCCTAGCACAGGGCATGCCCAACACGGAGACACGGAGACACGGAGAAATTACCCCGTCATCCCGGTCCTTCTGTCCTTTGGAGAAGGAGACGGAATCCAGGAAGCTTAACACAGAGACCCAGAGACACAGAGAACGCCAGTCTTCCTCTTCTCCAGGGCCCCGTTGGCGATTCCCTTGGCTTAGCGATCATTCAGAGACACGATGGGCTCCATCTGACTATCCCCCGGCTAGGCCAAGAAACGGCCGCCATCTTTCCAGCTTGCTTCTCCTCGTTTTTCTCACTTCTCTCCCTTTAGCCTGTGCGAAACAAGAACGAGGGCCCGCGATGCCAGCATCGCCTCTCGATCTGGTTATTCTCCATACGAACGACGTAGCCGGGTACCTGGACCCCTGCGGCTGAGGCGTTCCCAAGGGGGGTGTGGCCCGGCGGGCCACCGTCGTGAAGCAGGAGCGAGCCAAGGATCAGAACGTATTGCTGCTCGACGCGGGCGACACTCTCTTCGGATCCGGCGTCGCGAATGAGGCTGACAGCACCACGCTTGTGGGCGCGATGAACTTGATGCGCTACGATGCCATGGTGCCGGGCGAAGGGGACTTCGCCGGCGGCCTAACGGCGTTATGGAGCCTATCGGACCGTGCCAAGTTCCCTTGGCTGGCCGCAAATCTGCAACTCACCAGCACCCGCCAGCCGCCCTGGAAACCCTACGTTATACTCAGCAAAGACGGACGAAAGGTGGCGATACTAGGCATCGTCGACGAGACCCTCGTCCGCGCGGTGAACGCCAAAGTGCCGGACGGCGAACGCCTCATCGTGACCGACCCTTTCCAAAAGGCACGTGACCTAGTGGACCAACTGCACAAAGAGACAAACGTGGTGATCGTCCTTTCCCACCTCGGCCTCGATAAGGACGTGAAGCTTGCCCAGGAGATCGGCGGGATCACCGCCATCATCGGCGGGCATTCGCGCGCTTCGGCCTACCCGCCGAAGGTGGTTGCACCACACGGCACCGTCGTCACTCAGGCCGGCTACAATGGCGAGTATCTAGGAGTGCTCCGTTTGAAGATCGACCAAAGCGGGCAGGTGGTAGAAAGCGGGGGCGAACTGGTCGCCCTCGCCCCCGAAATCCCCGAAGATTCGGAAATGAAGTCCTTCCTCGCAGCCTCCCGGAAACGCTGACGCTGAAGGCGGAAGAACTCTAGACGAGGCACGGAGATCACAAAGGCCTCAACGTAATTCGGGTGATCTCGGATGGCAGCCGCCGCTTCCGTGGATTCGTCGGTCGGCCTTAGACGGATGGGCAACTCCGCGTTGATATCAGACTAATCCCTTCGTGCCTCTCTGTGTCTCCGTGTCTCCGTCCTGATCGTAACCAGCTAGCCTCGCGATCAATTCCGACCAGCCGGCCACTCTTCGCACGCGCGGATGTTCTAGCAGCCGATTCCACGGATGGTCGAAAAGGAAGACCTCCACGCCAGCTTCGGCCAGGGCGAGTGCCTGCTCCGGCGTATCCTCGAGAAAGTGGCCAATCCCATGCTCGGCGGCCACAGCTACCTTGTCGCTGGCAAAAATGATCTCGTCGTAGGGGATGCCGTTAGTCTCCAGCCACTTGGCTGTGGAGGTGAAGAGCGCCGGCAGGCGCGCCGTGACGATGTGTATCCGTCCTAGCCGCCGGAGACAGCGCATCCCTTCCTGGCAGCCAGAAACCGGCGGCGCTTTCGCCAGAAAAGCCTCGTCGTGGAAAAGCCCCCAGTAGAAATCCCGGATCTCCTCTCTCAATAACCAGCCCTCTCCACTCTGGGTGACCGGATCCTCCAAGCCAAAGTCTGTGCCAAACCGCTCGTTGAGCAGTGACAGCACGGGTCCGGTTAGCTCCACCAGAACGGAATCGACGTCGACGCCGAAGACAAATTCAGGCATAGATAGGCCCGTCTGCCTTTGTCACCAGACTTCTCTTAGGGCTGGAATGCTCATGCGCTCGATAAGGTCGATGGCGCCACGGGGGCAGCCGGTTTGGCACAGGCCACAGCCGAAGCAGCGGAACATATCGATGTTGGCCTTGTCCATGGTCACCTCAAACTTCAAGGCGCCAAACTGGCAGCGCTGCACGCACACGCCGCAGCCGTTGCACTTGTCGTAGCTTACCTTGGCGACGTAGTGGCTCTTCAGAAGAGAGCCCTCGAAGCCGTAGTCTAGGCGATTGCGAATCGCCGCGCAGTCAGGATAGTCGCAGTTGCAAATGCCACCCACGTAGGAACCGCCGAAGGTCATAATGGAGTGCATCATGCCCTTCTTGTTCCATTTGGTTAGCCACTCTTTCGCCTCGTCGACGGACATGAAATGCACGCCGCCCCGGTAGCGCTCGGGCCAGCGCTCCCACTTGAGCATGCCCGGGCCAAGCCCCGTGCAGGAGTACTCGTCGATATTGGTCTCCTCAGTGCCCCGGTAGGTCTTGCGGCAGATACACATCATCGCAGCAACGGGATAGGCCATCTCCACGACCCTGAAGGCGTCTTGTAGTGGTATCGCTTGGGGGATGCCACGAAGCCCCATGCGCGTAGCGATGTTTTCTTCCTTGACAATCTGCTGGAACCTCTCGGGGTCGGTGAAGCGCACCTCCATTTGCTGCGCTCGTCGTGCTCCCCCTTGGGTCTCGGGGTCTGTCCCGTAATCGGAGGCTTTCTCCCCTGGCTTCTTCACCTTATACAACTGGCGGGCGAAGTTCTTAGGATTCAGGTACCACAGCCCGCCGTCACCGTAGGCATCACATGCGAAACACATAGCCAACCTCCTCTCTTCTACATCGGTTGCTTCCAACTGCCGCTCAGGTGCTCTAGCGCTCAGTATACGCCGTTCCTTCGCATAATGCTAGTATCTGACAAGGTGTTGTCAGTCAATTGTTGATAGTTGTCAGGTGCAGATCTGATAGCTGGGGGCTGATGGCTGGTAGCTACTCAGGTGCCGGCGATCAGGGCACTGAGTTCCTCAGCCTCACGCAACAAGCCTTCGATACAGCGATAGAGCCCGGCGTCGACCTCACGAAGTTCGGCGCTCAGATCGGGGAAGAACTGGTAACTGATACCGCAGGCAACATACTCGCCGATGCTCTCTGCGGCAAGCGGCTCGGCGAAGACGCCGCGCTGCTTGGCTTGGGCGTAAAGCAGACCCAGACGGCGCCGGATATTCGGCGAGAAGAAGGTAGTCACGGCATGGGCAAACTCGTGACGCATGATCAGGAGCGTTTTCCACGATACAACGATGGTCACTTTCCCATTGACGACATCAGTAAGCCCCTCGCAGTCGTCAACGCCAATGCCTTGGCTGTGCCACCGCCTCCTGCGCGCTTGGTCGTTGAGGATTGCCGCCGAAGAGGGGAGTTCGCCACGATCGAGAAGCCAAATCTGAGTAGGATACTCCTTCGCCAGCAGGAGGAGGAGAAGCGGGTATGACTCGAGGGCCATGACCAGCTTTTCGGTGGCAATCTGATGGGGAGATCGGGCAATCATGCCCTCGATCAGCTGCCGCTTGTTCCGTCCCGCCAGTTTCTCCCGCATCCCCACCACGAATTGCTGATCCAACGTCCACTCCAACCGCCGCGTCCACCCAAAGCACTGGGGCCGGCTAATGATAGCATAGATGATTGGTGCGATCAAGCAGGCTGGCTCCGAGGCAGCGGAGTTGCACGCAGTGACAAGGAGGCTACAGCGCCCCAGCCGGCGGCTCCGTTCTTCCGGCCCTGTTCCATGCGTTTCGGGCAAAGTCACAGCCTTTTTGCACCCGTCAGCGACCGCTGTTGTCTGGCTCGACACCCCACACTAGCTTCCCGTCAAGGTAGAGTCCCACCTTGGCCCACTCCACGTAGCGATCCGTCGGGCTGAAGCTGTAGTCGTTGGTCTGTTGATATTCTGACCAGTCGCTCTGGTGAATGCGCATTTTGAGCTCGACACTGCCGCCTGAAGGCAGCGAGCCTTCCCCGCTGAAATGCACCTTCAGACATTGGTTCTTTCCGCCATCCCCACCGGCCACGAACTCGCCTTGCACGCCACGGGTGTCGAGGCTCGACCAATCCACGTCCAGAACCTGGGCCTTCCCTCCGGAGCCTTCCGCCGTAAACCAATAACGCAGTTCCAAGTCCGAAAGACGCACCGGTAGCCCGGTGGAGTTGACGATCTGGAACTCGGGTGCCAGCTCGTTGCTTCTTTCGGCTGTGCGGCCGGTGCGGTAGAGCACCTTGAGGACGGCCACTGCCTGCTGAGGCTTGGCCACATCCTTCGTGGTCGTCTTCGTCGGGGTTGCGGCAGCAGACGCGCTGGCCTGAGTTGGGGTTGGCTTGGCGGTGGGGACGGGGACTGAGTCTGGAGAGGGCTGGCCGCCGGCAACGATCGCCTGGCGCTGGAGCGGCGCCTGGTAATTGGCGATGACGGCCAGCTTGGCTTGGTTCACGGTCTGCCAGTCGTCGTTGAGCACCCCGCCGGTATCGCCGGAGTTGGGATTCAGTGACCAATAGGCGTAGCTCAGCCGGTTATCCTTCAGGTATCCGAAGAGGGACCGCTGCCACGTCCCTTCAACATCGTCGCCCACCGAGCGGCCGCCGAACTCGCCCACGAGCACGGGCGCGATATCCTGCTGGACGATGTAGCCCCAATGGGCGTTCCAGATCGTCGGCAGGTTTGCCGGGAAGTTGGGCTCGCTAAACCAGCGCTGGCCGCTCACGCCGGGGCCGTAGTCATGAGAGCTGTAGACGACTCGATTCGGGATCTTGAGCTGTACAGGATAGTCGGCAACGCCCATCAAGTTCCCGCCCCACCAGTAGTAGTCGTCCTTGTCCCTCTCTATACCTTCGACGAAGATCAGCCAGTTCGGATTCACATCGAGAATAGCGTTGCCCGCCTTTTCCGCCGCCAAGCGCCAGTCGGTTCTGGGGTCACCGCTTCCCCAGGTGGCCTCGCCGTGCGGCTCGTTGTGGAGATCGGCGCCAATCACCGCATCTACATTGCGATAGCGTTTAGCCAGCATCACCCAGTCGCTGATCCAGCGGTCCTCGCTGCACTTGTCTGTATACCAGAGACTGGACTGGGCGTTGGCGTCGGGCCTGTGGCGGTCTAGGATAACCATCAGCCCTCGCCGGTCAGCACCGGCGATGATCTTGTCCATGATCTCGAGGCCCGTCAGTCCCTGAAGGTCGGGGTTCTTCGAGAAGTCGATGCCGTTCGGCTTGCTGGCTGGATCGAAGAGCTGGTTGGAGTAGGGGAGGCGCAGAGCGTTGAAGCCTAGCGCGACGATCTGATCAAGCATCTCCTCCCAGTTGCGGGACCAGAGCCCGTGCGGGGCAAAGGTGTTGGTTTCCATGCCGAACCAGTTGACGCCAGTGATCACTACCTCGCGACCCTGGTCATCGACGATGCGACGCCTGTCAGTGTGAAGGCGAAGCGGGCCGCTCGATTGGCCGCGTGTCCCGGCAACTGTGTCGGTACTCCTGGCTCCGGTTGAAGACGGTGTCGGCGTTGCCTGATAACCGCCTGACCCGATCTGACCCTGATCAGTTAAGACCGCATTGCTCCGGAGAAGCTCTCCGAGCCAAGTCGACCCGCAGGCCGCGGGACCGAGGAGTCCTAGAAGTCCGACAGAAAGCATCAAGAAGGCGGACCACCTCCGAAGTCTGGCTATCCGCATCATACACTCTCCTTACCGCTTGCGGCACTTTAGTTGGAAGGGTGGATCCTAGTGGGCCATCCACGGTAGAGCATAGTGGGAGGTGAAGCCTAGTCTAGCGCAGGGCATGGTACTAGTCGATAGCCCAAGGGTACTATCGAACAATCGTGACCTAAGGGTTGGGCGGCGGCCTGCTTGGGAGAACATCTGCTCCGCAGATCCACCCAATTAACGGATTCCGCAGATACCCTCTGGCACCTATCAGTGGAATCCGTCAAGGTGCGTTAATCCGTGGTTCAGACAGCAGCAAGTAGCAGATCCGAAGGCGTGCGACCTTGGTCGGCTTGGATCGGCAAACGCTTCTGGCCGACGACAGTGACGCGGAGGAGTGAAATACGTTCGTCCGGCCCATTTCGATGCCGACTTCGAGAGGCTGAGCGACCGTGAGCAATCCCTTGTCCTACGGGCGGTGCGCGGGATCAACAGTGCCTATGCCGCTCGCAGTGACCAGCCTGTACCGCGAGCGCCCGTTCGCTTGCGGATCAGGGACGCAGACGGCAAGCCGGACATTTGGGAGATCACTAGGTCACCTCCAGACCGGAAAGGCCCCCGACGCTGGAGATCATCGACGTTGAAGGCGAGTCGCCGATCGGCCGGTGGTGCGTCGGCGACTACCGCATCTTTCGCACCACGCGGCCGGCTATGTCCGCACCTGCCGTTCTGCCCCTTCTCTTCAATCAACTGAAAACATCGTTCAGATATGAAGTCAGCGCCAGGTCGCGCAGTCCTGCCGGCAGTGCATTGAGCATCTCGTTTATCGGTGCCGTCCGGCGCGGCAGCGCGCCACCCTTAAGGCCCAGCGTCTCAAGCATCTGGCCAAAGGCGTCCTCCACCCATGCCGATGGACTGAGAGAGGCAAGAAACTCGTGGACCATGGCGGCGTACCGTCCCGATTCCATCGTCGCCGCCCGCTCGGTGCATTGTCGGAGGTCGGCGAGGAAGGCGTCGACCCACGGCACATTTGAGGCGCTGACTGTGAGATGGATGTTCTCCTTCACCGTACCAAAGGCCAGCTGGGGCTGGATCACCCAGTGTCGCTCGCGCATCTCGTCGATGATGTGGAAGATGCTGGCCGTGTCCGACGTAAAGGCGAAGAGGAACATGTCGGGCCGAGCGATCAGCCGCAGACCGTCAATCCCCTCGATCCCTGCGATTAGGCGCTGTGTGGCTTCGTACGACCGGCGGGCCAGCTCGAGGTAACCATCGTCTCCGATGAACTGTACGACGGCCCAGGCCGCCGCGACCGGCCCGGCAGTCTTTGAGCCCTGCATCGTGTTGTTCACTACGGTGTAGCCCGGCCAGCGAGAGAAGGCGAAGATCTGGTGCTTCCTGAGCTCGCGGTGGCGATAGAGGACGATCGAGGCGCCTTTGGGCGTGTAGCCGTACTTGTGCAGGTCCATCGACAAGGAGGTCACGCCAGGCACGCCGAAGTCGAAGTCGGGTACCGCTATGCCGAGTCGCCGCAAGTAAGGCAGCATGAACCCGCCGACGCAGGCGTCGCAGTGCAGCCAGAGCCCGTGGTCGAGGGCGATTTGCCCGAGTGCCGGAATTGGATCGACCACGCCGTAGGGGTAGGAGGGCGCCGAGCCGACGATCAGGATTGTACACGGCGTGATAGCTGCGCGCACAGTGTCGGGGTCGGCCCGCAGGCTGCGAGGATCGAGCGGTGTCGAGATCACCTTCAGCCCGAAGTAGTGTGCTGCCTTGTGGAACGCCGGGTGCGCGCTCTCGGGCAGGATTATCTCTGGAGTATGGATCTCTGGCCTGCGCACTCGGAAGTAATCGCGTGCGGTCTTCACGGCGAGCATGCAGCTTTCCGTGCCGCCGCTGGTGAAGTTGCCCACCACCTGCTCGTCCCCGCCAACATGCGCGGCAGCCATTGCGACGAGATCCCGCTCGAATTGCACCGTGCTGGGGTAGACGGTGAAATCGAGCACGTTCGGGGCCAGAAACTGCATATAGGCCTGCTGGCCGACCTCGTAGGCCTCCTGTCCCGGATGGTAGACGTAGGCCCACATGCGCCCGTCGAGCGATGGCACGTCTGCGACGGCGTAGGAATGCAACTTTTCGAGCAGGGCTTCCTTGCCGAGGCCTTTCGCAGGGATTCTCATCATTGGCGTCTCCTTTCGCTCGTTATCGCTCGGCGAGCGCCTCGTCCTTGACACCTGCGGTGTCAGCGATATAGCTCCGCGCCGCGAGGATGTGAAAGAAAGGGCAGAGCAGCGCTACCGGCATCGTCAGCCAGAAAGCGATCTGAAGCCCTGCGAACCCGCTGCCGGCGGCATCGGAGATGACTCCGACGAAGAGCGGACCCCATGCCGCACCGAGCACGAAGTTCCAAAGCAGAAGCATCCCCATCGACGAGGCCCGATGGCGCGGCGTGACCGGATCCTGAACCATTGTCTCGTAGAGCGGATTGTAGCCGGTAGCTAGGATCGAATCGAGCACCCCGACAGCGATAACCAGAGTCAACGAGCCGGTGCTGAAGGACCAGAGGAAGACCATCTTGACTAGCACCATCAGTATCGCGATCACTGCACAGGCGAGGGCCCGACCTGCCGGGTTTCGGCGGTGCCAGAGATCCCCTAGCCAGCCGGCGCCGACGACACCAAGAGCGCCCATGACGAAGAGCAAGCCGGCAATCTCGCCTGCTTCTGCTTCTGTGAGGTGGAATCCGCGCATGAAGAAAGCCGGTGCCCATGAGATAAGCGCGACCATGACGAAGTTGTAGATGATAGAGGCGATGGTCGTATACAGGACGGTCTTGATCTTGAGCAGGCCGAGAACTTCGACCAGAAAGCTACCGCTGAGCCTCCTCTCGCCCGCCGTCTTGACCGTAGCATAGTCTGGAAGAAACAGGCAGAGAATAGCGAGCACGATGCCGGGGATGGCGAAGGTGAAGAAGGGAATCCGCCAGTTGCCTGTCGCAGTGGCGACCGTTCCGCCAATAACCACGCCCAGAGCGGCGCCTACCGGGATGCCCAGGTCGAGGATCCCGATCGCTCGTGCCCGCCCTTCGCGTGGGAAAGCCACGCTCAGCCAACCGGCGCCACCTGGCTTGTATCCGGCCTCGCCAACTCCGACAAAGAACCGGACCATCCATAAGAGCACAATCTGACTGACGAGGCCCGTGAGGAAAGTAGTCACGCTCCACACGAAGGCCAGCAGCGCCAGCATCTTGCGCCTCGACCAGCGGTCGACCAACAGTCCCACCGGCAGGGCGAAGGCGCCAACACTGATCATGAACAGTGTTTGCAGCGATGCCATCTGGGCATCGCTGAAGCCAAGGTCCTTCTTCATCGGCTCGAGGACGACGGACATGACTTGACGATCCATCCAGTTCACGATGAAGAGGAGAGTGGTCACGGTAAGAATGGCGTAGGCCCCTCGCCCTCCGACTGCATATCGCTTCGGGCCCGCTGACGCCTCCGCTAGTGCCGACTGGGCACTTGTCATATGCTACCCCCTTGACCGCAGGATGATGCCCCATAGGTAAGATAGTCATCCATGAAGAGGACCGTCGCGGTAGCGTTTGCACCCCAACGCATATGAGCAGAACATAGGATGCTAGACCCCTGCGTCTACATTCGCCGAAGACCTACGTTCAGCCCAGTGGGTTACCCCTTTTCGTAAGTCCTGTCGGTGACCGCGATCGTGTGCGTGGGGCGGGTGCCTGCCAAGTCCTCGGCTATCGCGCAGCTGAAGCCGGATCAATCACTTTGGGTTCTTGTTCTCCCTGGCCGAGCGCGGGGCTTGTTTCTTCGATTGCTCGGCGGGGCTCTTGGCCCCATCCCGACCTGGCGCCGTTGGCGATGGATTGGGCACTTCATGCCCGTTAAGCAGGGCAATGCTCGCGACCGCGCACCCAGGATCCAGCCGCATGACTGTCACGCCCTGGGTGTTGCGGCCAAGGCAGGAGATATTGTTCACGGCGGTGCGAATAACCACGCCACTAGTAGAGATGAGCATTAGTTCCTGCTCAGGAAGCACCACGCGTGCCGCCGCTACTGGTCCGGTCTTTTCGGTGATGTGCAAGGTCTTCACGCCGCTGCCACCCCTGCTCTGCAAGGGATACTCGGAGAGAACCGTACGCTTACCATAACCATTCGACGAGATGACCAGCAGCTCGCCCCTTGGGATGACTAGGTCCATAGCCACCACGCGATCTCCTTCGGACAAGCGGATGCCCCGCATACCGCCACTCGCTCGCGCTGAGACGCGCACCTCGGTTTCGGAGAAGCGAATAGTTTTGCCCTGCTCGGTTACGAGCAATAACTCTTGACTTCCGTTGGTCAGCCGCACAGCGATCATCTCATCGCCGGGCTCCAGATCCATCGCGATCAACCCGCTTGGGCGCACGCTGGCAAATTCCTGTATGCCCACGCGCTTGATTTCGCCTAGTCGCGTCACCATTACAAAGGACTCGCCCTCGTCGAAGTTTGGCACAGCCAGAACACCAGTGACAGTTTCGTTCGGGTCGATCGACACGAGGTTAATCAGCGGCAGGCCCTTGGCCTGCCGCGAGGCATCAGGGAGCTCGTGGCACTTCAGGGTATAGACCCGGCCACGATTGGTGAAGTAGAGCACGGTATCGTGGGTGTTGGCCACTAGCAAGTGCTGGACGGCGTCGGACTCACGTGTAACCATACCGGCCACACCCCGCCCTCCCCGGCGCTGCAGCCGGTAAGTATCGCTGGGAAGGCGCTTCACATATCCCCGGTTGCTCATAGTGATGATCACTTCCTGCTGGGGGATCAGGTCTTCGAGCGTGAAGTCGCCGGTCTCATCGGGGACAATTACCGTCCGACGCTCGTCCCCGTACTTCTCTTTCAAGCCACGCAAGTCCTCCTTGATCACGTGGAGCAGTTTTCTGGGATTGGCCAAGAGATCCTCGAGGTAGGCGATTGTCTTCAACACTTCGGCATACTCGTCCATGATCTTCTTGCGCTCGAGGGCCGCCAAGCGCCGCAACTGCATGTCGAGGATGGCCTGCGCCTGTTCGATACTTAGCCCGAACCCCTTCATCAGATTGGTGCGCGCTGTCTCCGCGGTCTGGGAGCGGCGGATAGTGGCAATGACCTCGTCCAGATGGTCGAGAGCGACGCGTAGGCCTTCGAGAATGTGTGCTCTTTCTCTCGCCTTGCGCAACTCGAACTGCGACCGGCGGGTGATCACCTCCCGGCGGTAGTTCACGTATTGCTGGAGGGCCATCTTCAGAGTAAGTACGCGAGGCTGCCCATCCACCAGAGCCAGCATATTCACCGAGAACGCCGTCTGCATCTGGGTATGCTTGTAGAGATTGTTCAGGACTTGCTTTGGCTGCGCTTCCTTCTTGACCTCAATGATCATGCGCATGCCTTGGCGGTCGGACTCGTCGCGCACGTCGCTGATACCTTCGAGGCGGCGATCCTTGACCAATTCGGCGATCTTCTTGATCAGGTCGGCCTTATTGACCTGATACGGCAGCTGAGAGACTACGATCTGGTACCGGCCGCCTCGCGCAGCCTCTTCGATTAGGGCTCTGGCACGCAGCACAACGCGACCGTGTCCGGTCGCGTACGCATTGCTGATGCCCTCGCGTCCCAAGATGATGCCGCCGGTGGGGAAGTCGGGACCGTGCACGAACTGGGCTAGCTCCTCTACCGTTGCTTCCGGATGGTCGATCAGATGGATGATCCCATCGCAGATTTCGTTGAGATTGTGAGGCGGAATGTTAGTAGCCATGCCGACGGCGATGCCGGCCGAACCGTTGAGAAGGAGATTGGGCAGCTTGGCGGGGAGAACCTTTGGTTCCTTGAGACTGTCATCGAAATTGGGCGTGAAGTCGACGGTGTCCCGGTCGATATCGGCGAGCAGTTCCTCAGCAATGCTGGTCATACGCGCTTCGGTATAGCGCATCGCCGCCGGTGGGTCGTTGTCTACACTGCCGAAGTTGCCCTGACCATCGACCAGGGGATAGCGCAGGCTGAAATCTTGGGCCATCCTGACCATGGCGTCGTAGACCGCCGAATCGCCATGCGGGTGGTACTTGCCGAGGACTTCGCCAACAATACGAGCGCTCTTCTTGTAGGCGCTATCGTGCCGCAGCCCCAACTCGTCCATGGCGTATAGGATGCGCCTGTGGACTGGTTTCAGACCATCGCGGACGTCCGGCAGCGCTCGTTGGACGATTACGCTCATCGCATAGTCGAGATACGAGGTCCGCATCTCGTCCTCGATCTTTACCAGTCTTACGGTGCCTATCTCCAACTCCAGTCCTCCGCCATTGCCAATGCCTGGTTTTTGTGTCCCTATTTTAGCACAACTGGTGCACGGTAGGAAGGGACGGCCCGCTCGATCGGTCCCCGGCAGGGCCAATGAAAAGCCGAGGCGTGAACCTCGGCCGACCTCTTCTTCAGTTTTCTGGATCTGTTCTTACTGTTGCTGGCTGGCCCTAATCTTGTCATAGCAGGGGCTGCAGTACACTGGGCGATCGTTCCGCGGATTGAATGGAACTCTGGCTACCCCTCCGCATTCGGAACAAGTCACTGTGAACATTTCCCGCGGAGCGCCGTTGAGTCGCTGTTGTCTCTTCAGAGCCCTGCATGCCGGACAGCGCTGCGGCTCGTTCAGGAGCCCCTTCATCGCGTAGAACTCTTGCTCTCCCGCGGTGAACGTAAACTCCACCCCGCACTCGCGACAACTCAACGACTTGTCTGTAAAGCTCACCTATGACCTCCTTAATTCGCAATCGAGCTTCTCTGGTCTGGCTTCCCGTAGTCATAGAACGAGCCGCCTGAGAACAGACCCAATACGGGAGATTTCGCTTGGCCGCGCAACTAGACTAGGAACCACCCGGCGTACTATACACCAACCGTTGGGAAAAAGCAATATCCCGAACTGCGAGCCTCTTTCAACCCCTGGTTTTGAGCGTGAAGAGTGGTGGTGCTGGAGAGAGTTTACCCCAAAGTGGCGACGCGCTCACGCTTGAAAGCGATGGGGAGGGAGGGTGAGGACGAATTTTCACCCCAAAGAATTAGGCTTTCCTCTCCCATATCGGGTATACTAGCCCAAAGAGCATATAAGCGCTAGAGATGTTGCATTGGGGACGGGATGGTCACTACCTGAAGTATCGCTGTCCGGAGAAGGCGGGCTTGTTCTGTTGTCTGAAACAGCACGAAGCCGTCTCTCGGTGCAGCACCTCGGACTATGGCTTGGTGGTTATTTTGTCCTACTCCAGCCCCCGTAGTCACCCTCAGTCTCCCCTTCTTCTCCCTTTTTCTCTATTATCCAAGAGACTCCTGCCCCCCTAATCCGTGAGTGTGACTGGTGAGACAAGCGTAGGAAGGACTTGGCCAGGAGGGGAACATAGGGTATGATATTCACCCAGAAGGTGTGAGAAGAACGGGGCACGAGGTGAAGATCGGCGATCGCGATAAAGAAGCATCTGGAGATTGATGGCTACAGCCTCATCAACCCGCCTCTTCATCTCCGATTTGCCCGCCAACTGCTCTACCACTCAACCGAGCGAAACCATCATCAAGATCACTCGCGGATTAGGGGTAGCCGGATGTAACTGTTCACAGTTCCATCAGTTGGCGAGGTAGCATCCAGCAGTTAGGTCGACTGTGTGTTGACATCAGTGGTATCCTTGGGGGCATGGACAATGCTCTGGAGACGGCCAGCAGAGAAGAGT
>Ga0315298_1002095_pt1 | contig 34908 bp, 28 predicted proteins | sample WHS_1_MG_FD_203077 | JGI IMG/M metagenome (GOLD analysis project Ga0315298, IMG submission 203077) | Extremophilic microbial mat communities from Washburn Hot Springs, YNP, Wyoming, USA - WHS_1_MG | ecosystem: Environmental > Aquatic > Thermal springs > Hot (42-90C) | place: USA: Wyoming...
CTACGCCGTAAAGGACTACGGCGGGGCTTTTGAATCAGCACAGGATGTGATGATGAAAAAGCCATACAGCAGAGAAGGAAGGTGGCAATAAAGTATTGAGGTTAACACCATTGGTATAGAGGAAGAACTGGCCGATAAAGCGGTGTCGGCGATTCTTTCTTTGCTTACTTTCTTTCTCATCGCTGAGAAAGAAAGTAAGATAAGGTTTCCCCTGCTTTTCCCCCAAAAAGCAGTAAACTATTTCTTTTGGCCGTTCAAAAGAAAAATTATTGTCAATTTTTTGTATTATAATTATAATCTTTATAGCTATTTTGATATAAAAGTTTTCAACAATACCTTAATAATGAAGGAGATATATTTATGAAGCTTATGCTGTATAATTTTTTAGGGTTATTTATATGGTTCTTTATTACAAGTGCTTGCAGTTTACAGTCAAAATCTGATAGTGGTGGAGTTGGTGGGGCAGTTACGAAAATAAAGCTAAACTCTATTGGATTTTTACCGTATCAAATAAAATCTGCATCTATCTCGGGATATTGTTCTAATTTTGAAATACTTGATACCAATGGGAATGTTGTATATTCTGGTACTGTCATAGGTCCTGTTAGCAATCCTTTGACCTCTGAAGAGATATACATTGCAGATTTCTCGGAATTAACAAATGTTGGCGTTTATACACTCAGTGTATCAAATATCGGTAGCTCTTATTCTTTTCGCATAGATGAAAACATTTATTATGAACCTTATAGAACAGCAATGCTTGGAATGTATTTGTGGCGATGTGGAACGAATGTTTCTGCTTCTTACAATGGAAGGTCATATTCTCATTCGGCGTGTCATCTGAAAGATGCTTATCTGAATTACATAACAAATAGCAAAGAAAAGAAAGACGGAACAGGAGGCTGGCATGATGCTGGAGATTACAATAAATATACTGTCAATGCCGGGATAACTCTTGGTGTACTCTTTATGGCATGGGAACATTTTGCTTCGAGGATTTCTAATATTTCACTGGATATTCCTGAAAAAGGGAATTCAATACCGGATTTTCTGGATGAAATGATATGGGAGGTTAAATGGCTTTTGAAAATGCAATACCCGGATGGGAGTGGCAGGATAAGTCATAAAATAAGCACATTAAACTTTGGTGGTTTTATAATGCCTGAAAACGAAACTACCACGCGCTATTATGTACCATGGGGTAGTGCTGCAACGGCAGACTTTGTAGCAATGATGGCTATGGCTTCAAGGATTTTGCAGCCTTATAATTCTACTTTAGCTTCAAATTGTATAGAAGCTGCAAAGAAAAGCTATAGCTTTCTTACAAACAATCCTTCCTATACTAAGGCAGATCAATCGGGGTTTTCTACCGGCGAATATGAAACAGACGATTCTGATGATAGATTATGGGCAGCGGCAGAAATGTGGGAAACCCTGGGCGACGCAGTTTACCTGAACGATTTTGAAAAAAGAGCTAATAGTGCATCAGCAAAGATAGATAAAAGCTTTGATTGGGGAAATGTAAAGAATCTTGGGATGTTTACATATCTACTTTCCTCCAGAACAGGTAAAAATTCAACGCTCTTTGGTACCATAAGCAATGCCCTAATTTCAGTGGCAAATGAAATAGTATCCAATTCACAGTCGAATCCATATCGAAGACCTCTCGGAACATCTTATTTCTGGGGATGTAATGGTACGGTTGCAAGGCAAACGATGATTCTTCAGATAGCAAACAAATTTTCTCCAGATACAAACTATATAAATACAGCTCTTGATGCTCTTGGTTATCTTTTTGGGAGGAACTACTTCTGTCGTTCCTTCGTAACGGGGGTTGGATATAATCCACCTAAAAATCCTCATGATAGAAGGTCGGTTGCTTCGGGTTCTGCATGGCCTGGCTATCTTGTGGGTGGTGGATGGCCAACAGAAACTAGCTGGCAGGATGATTCAGACAGATATGACCTTAATGAGATTGCCATTAACTGGAATGCGGCTTTGATTTATGCACTAGCAGGCTTTGTAACAAATCAACCTTAGATCTTTTCTGCAGATTTTTTGCCCTGTTTTTCTTCATTATAGTATAGATTTAATAACTTTGATTTAATAGATTCCCCATGCTATACTTTTTGAAGTATGTTATTAAGGAGCTTGAGTTGAAGCTTTCTCCTATTACCCTGAAAAGATTAGAGAGGTTTAGAAAAAATTCCTTATCCTATGCCTCTTTTTTGATATTGATAGTTCTTTATGTTGTATCCCTTTTTGCTGATTTTATTGCAAATGATAAACCTCTTGTAGTTTTTTACAAAAACAAAATATATTTTCCTGTTTTGTTTTTTTATCCTGGAGATACCTTTGGACTTGGAAAGAGCGATATACCAAATTATAAAGAGTTACAGAAGAGAGAACCCTTTCGAGAGGGCTCCGGAAATTTTATGATTTTTCCTCCAATACCTTATGGATATAATGAATCTCTTTTTTTTGAAGGCGAAAATCCTCCAACACCTCCAACATTAAAAAATCTTCTGGGTACTGACGATAGAGGAAGGGATATTTTAACCCGCCTTATTTATGGATATCGTATAAGTTTTAGTTTTGCCCTGCTTATTACAGCAGCAGGAATGATTATAGGGGTAATGATAGGAGCCCTGCAGGGGTATTATGGTGGAGTTCTTGATATTTCGATGCAGAGGTTTATTGAAATAATTTCCGCTCTGCCATTTCTGTATATAATAATAATCATAAGTAGCTCGCTGGGGCGATCTTTCTGGGTTCTTTTTTTATTGTTTATAATGTTTGACTGGATAGGAATTTCTTATTTTATTCGGTCTGAATTTTATAAGCTACGGGAAATGCCGTTTGTTGAGGCTTCAAGAGCTCTTGGAATAGGCGATGGTAAGATTATGTTTAGACATATTTTACCAAATGCTCTTACCCCTATTATTACATTTTTACCCTTTGATTTAATAGGGGCTATATTTTCTCTATCTGCTCTTGATTTTCTAGGGTTTGGTTTACCTCCTCCGGCACCGAGTATTGGAGAACTCATTCGTCAGGGTATGAATAATATTTCCTCATACTGGCTTTCACTTTTTCCTGCGGGTTTTTTGTTTTTTATTCTTCTTTTGATTGCCTTTGTAGGAGAAGGGGTTCGTAGTGCCTTTGATCCAAGGGATTATCATAAAATGGAGTAAAAGGGGTACTTTGTGAATTTGTTAAACATTGAAAATCTTACTGTTACCTTTTCCTCTGTAGAAGCTAGTATAAAAGCAGTGGATGATGTTTCTTTTGGCATTGGAAATTCTGAGGTGGTTGGGCTTGTTGGAGAATCCGGTTGTGGAAAGACTGTTACAGCACTTTCGATTCTAAGACTTTTGCCATGTCCTCCAGCAGAGATAAAAGCAAAAGGAATATTCTGGAAGGGAAGAAATTTGCTAAAAGCTTCGATTGAAGAGATGCATTCTATTAGGGGTAATGAGATAAGCATAATATTTCAGGAGCCTCTTTCAAGTTTTAACCCTGTTCAGAAAGTTGGAAAGCAGATTCAGGAAATCCTTGAAGTACACAACAAAAAGATAGAAAATGGGGAGGCTTATGAAAAAGTTATACAGATGCTTTCTCATGTTGGAATTCAAAATCCAGAATGGGCTTTTGAGTCCTATCCCCATGAGCTTTCCGGTGGAATGCGCCAGAGGGCTATGATAGCAATGGCTCTTATGAATGGTCCAGAGCTATTGATTGCCGATGAACCTACGACAGCCCTTGATGTCACAATACAGGCTCAAATTCTGGATTTGCTTGAAAAATTGCAGAAAGAAAGGCATCTTTCCATTCTTATGATTACTCATAACCTTGGCATTGTTGCCAGAATAGCCAATCGCGTTGTTGTAATGTATGCAGGAAAGGTTGTGGAGGATTCCCAGGTAAAACCACTTTTCAAAGAGCCCCTTCACCCATATACGCAGGGTTTATTGAAATCTATACCAAATCCTGAAAAGAAGCAAAGGCTATATGCTATTCCGGGAATGATTCCCGATCCGGCAAACCTGCCATCGGGTTGTACATTTCACCCGCGATGTCCTTATGTTATGGATATATGCAAAAGAGAGTTTCCTCCGTTGAATAAAGTAGATGATAGCAGGGCTGTTGCCTGCTGGTTATACTGAGGAGAAAAACTATGCCTCTTCTTGAAGTAAAAAATCTAAAAAAGTATTTTCCTGTTCGTAAGGGATTTTTTAGTAAGTCACATCAATGGATTAAGGCTGTGGATGATATAAGCTTTTCTGTTGAAGAAGGAGAGACTCTTGGGCTTGTCGGAGAATCCGGTTGTGGAAAAACAACGGCTGGAAGATGCATCCTTCGTTTGATAGAACCTACGGCTGGCAAGATTTTTTTTGAAGGAAAGAATATTTTAGACTTCAAAAGTAAAGAGATGCGCGCTTTGAGAACAAAAATGCAAATAGTATTTCAGGATCCGTTTGCCTCTTTAAATCCGAGGCGGGTTGTACTGGATCTTGTCGGGGAGGGTTTACTTGAACATAAGCTTGTAAAAAACACTCTGGAGCAAAAGGAAAAGGTTGCAGAACTTTTGAAAAGAGTAGGTCTCTCTCCGGATATTTTATATAAATATCCCCATGAGTTTTCCGGAGGGCAGAGACAGAGAATAGCAATAGCAAGAGCCCTTTCTTTAGGTCCATCGCTTATTGTCTGCGACGAACCTGTCTCGGCACTTGATGTCTCAATACAGGCGCAGATTATAAATTTACTTACAGACCTTCAGGAGGAGATGAAGCTTGCCTATATTTTTATTGCTCATGACTTATCCGTGGTAAAGCATATTTCAAAACGAATAGCTGTTATGTATCTTGGGCAGATTGTAGAAAGTGCGCCTTCTGATGAGCTTTTTGAGTTTCCACTTCATCCATATACAAAGGCTTTGCTTTCTTCTATTCCGGTTCCGGATCCGGAGATAAAGAAGCAAAGGGTTATAGTAAAAGGCGAATTAACACAGGTTATGGATAGAGAAAAAGGCTGTGTTTTTGCCCCGAGATGTCCAATTTCGGATAAAGAATGTTTTGAGAGAAAAATTGAAGAGCTTTATGTAAACAGCAGGCATTATGTTAAATGTATAAAAGAAGGAGGTATCGATTATGAGTGAAGATTTATCTCTTGCAAAATGGAAAATCTTGTTTGACTTTGCCCGGGAAATTTTAAAAACAAATCCATGGGAAACTTACTACGATACGGATATTTTTGGAGTTCAGGATCCGGGAAGTGGGGAAATTGTTTATTGTTCAGTGCTTGGAAATGAAGAAGAAATATATGGGCTTAATTTTTATGTAGGCAAGTCGGGTCTAGAAGGTCTTCTAAAAATTTTACAGATGGATAATGATTTTGAAAATGTTCTAGAAGTACAAGACATAATATGGATGCATTTTGAAAAAGGGCATTTAGTACATCCTGACGAAAAAAAAACAGCAAAGATTTTGGGGATGGATTTTGAGAAAGAAATTGGATGGCCGACTTTTGTCCGTGTGAAACCAGGTTATTTTCCATATAAGATTGAACTTGAAGATGCAGAGCTTTTAATAAGGATTTTTCCTCGAGTGCTTGAAATACTTGATGTTTATAGGGAAAAGCCGGAGAAACTCCGTCCAGAGGACTATTCCTGCATGGTTAGCTTTTTTAAAGATGGGAAGTGGAATGAGGAATTATTTAATTTGAAAACGGGTTTAGTAGAGAAATCTATAGAAGGAGATTCTTCTATGGTAATTCTAGAAAACAAAGGTAAATTTGATAAGGTGCATGCAACATGGGAAGTTGGAATAAACAAAGATATGGAACCTATTAAAGATGAACATAATAAAACATTTTTTCCGGTAATGGGAATTGTTGTTGATGAAGAAAGCGGGTTTGTCATAGTTTCAAATATAATGAAACCAGATGAAAATAACTTTTTTGTAAAAACTGTAAAAGAGGCTATTGAGCATGCCGGGTTTTATCCCTCAATTATAAAAGTTAAAGATCCCGAAGCAGAAAGTCAGTTAAGAGAGTTTTGTGAGAAGATGAATATAGAGATTATTCTTGTAAAACAACTCCCGGGAGTCACTCAATTTGTCAGATCTATTAAAAAAGCAAGGATTGCTTATTCCAGAAAATCCTTTATAGAAGAACTAAAGAGTGGTATAAAGCGATATTTTCCATCAATTAAAAGAACTGAAGATTCCTGTTATCTGGAATATTCTTCTAAGGCAAGAGAAATTATGTCTAAACGAAAATTGTTTTTTGATTATCTTGAAGCAGAGGAGTGGGAGAAAGCAGAAGAACTTGGAAACATGATTATCAGAAAACTGGCATGCCAGTTCGATATTTACAGTGCTCTATCTGATTATTATGTTGGTGAAGAAAGAATGGGCGAAGCAATTGAGATACAAATAGTTGCAATTAAAGAGTTTGATGTGATATTGCAGAATATTCCAGAAGAACTAAAGTTTGAATGGGGTTTTTTAGAAAATCGCTCTTTTCTGTGTTTTATGGCAGAAATAGGTTTTAAAATGTTTGAGAATTGTGACTATGTGAGAAGCAGGAATATTTTCGAAAGGTTATTAAAATTAAATCCTGAAGACAATCAGGGTATCAGAACAATTCTTCCGAAAGTCTACTTTGAGCTGGGGGAGTATGAAAAAGTATTGGAACTCGCTGAGAGTTATGATAAAGATATACTTCCCGCATTAGGTTTTGCAAAAGTAATTGCATATTTGAATCTTGGGAGATACGAAGAAGCGGAAAAAGCTCTGTATAAGGTATCAGAAAGACACCCTAAAGTAGTAACGGAGCTTTTAAAGAAGAAACATCAAAAACCTTCCAATCATATAGAGGGATTTATTTCTATAGGTGGGGATGATGAAGCTTATAATTATTATCTGTACTATGGAAAATATTGGAAAGGTAACGCAAAGGCTATGAAACTTCTTAAGAAAGTACAGGGATTAAAATAAGCCTTTAAGGGAGATTAGTTTGGATTTTTCATTAAAGTATGATGTTATAGTTATTGGTGGTGGGCATGCCGGGATTGAGGCGGCGCTTGCATCTGCCAGAATAGGAGCTAAAACTTTGCTTATCACTTCAAATATAGATCTATTAGGACAGATGTCGTGTAATCCGTCCATTGGTGGAATAGGTAAGGGACAGCTTGTAAAAGAAATCGATGCACTCGGTGGTGAAATGGGCAGGGGAATAGATGCTACAGGGATACAATTTCGTACACTCAATATGCGAAAGGGGCCAGCAGTTCGATCAAGCAGGGCTCAGGCAGATAAGCAACAATACAGATCATATATGCAAAAGGTTATTCTTAATCAGGCGGGTCTTGATGTAAGACAGGACATGGTGGAAAGTCTTATTGTAGAAAAAGGCAGGATCAAAGGTGTGGTTACCGGATTAGGCATAAATTATTTCTCAAAATGTGTGGTAATAACCCCCGGCACTTTTTTAAATGGGCTTATTTATATTGGAGATAAAACCTATCCTGCTGGCAGGCTTGGAGAAAGTCGTTCAAAGAATCTTTCTGAAAACCTTAAAGAGCTTGGATTTAAAATCGGTCGATTTAAAACAGGAACCCCGGCTCGACTTGATGGAAAGACTATTGATTTTTCAAAGATGGATATTCAGCCGGGCGATATACCTCCAAAGCCGTTTTCATTCTGGACAGAAAAAACAGAAGAGTTTCTGAATCGAAAACAACTGCCGTGCTATTTAACTCATACTACAGGCGAGACCCATAAAATAATCCGTGATAATATTCATTTAGCTCCAATGTATTCCGGAAAGATTAAGGCAACAGGTGTAAGATATTGTCCCTCTGTAGAAGATAAGGTTATGAAGTTTCCGGATAGAGAAAGTCACCATGTTTTTATAGAACCAGAAGGATATAATACAGTGGAGTATTATCCCAATGGCCTTTCCAATGGATTTCCTGTTGAGGTTCAGATAAAACTCCTGCATAGTGTTCCAGGACTAGAGAGTGCAGTAATGCTTCGTCCTGCCTATGCCATTGAACACGATTATGTTGACCCACTTGAGCTTTTGCCAGCTCTTGAGACAAAGCGGATAAAGAATCTTTATCTTGCTGGGCAGATTAATGGGACAACTGGATATGAAGAGGCAGCTGCACAGGGACTGATTGCCGGAATAAATGCAGCAAGGCGGGCTCTTGGTAAGGATGAATTTATTCTGCAGAGAAGTGATGGGTACATCGGTGTTTTAATAGATGATTTAACTACCAAAGGAACAAATGAACCATACAGGATGTTTACATCGCGGGTGGAATACAGGCTTATACTTCGTGAGGATAATGCTGATAGAAGGCTTTCAAAAAAGGGATATGAAATAGGGCTTCTTCCGGCCATCCTCTATGAAAAGGTCAAGAAAAAAGAAAAGGCAATTGAAGAAGAAATAGAAAGGTTGAATAAAACAAAGCTTAATCCCTCTGAAGAGGTAAATGATATATTAAAAAAAATGGGGACATCTCGGATTTATAAGCCTTACTCGCTATCTGATATTTTAAGAAGACCGGAGATTGATTATAATACCCTTATAAAATACTACCCATCTCCTGTAGAACTTTCCGGGGAAGAAAAAGAGGAGGTGGAAATAGAAATTAAATATGAAGGTTATATGCGTGAGGAAAGACGAATGGTGGAGATGTTTAGCCAGATGGAAAACATAAAAATTCCAGAGGATTTTGATTATTCTTCTATACAGGGTTTAAAAAAAGAAGAGATTGAAAAACTTAGCAGTGTTAAACCTATCAATCTTGGTCAGGCTTCAAGGATTTCGGGTGTAACCCCTGCTGCAGTGCAGATACTCTTGATTTATTTGAAGGAGAATACAAAAAATGCAGGACATGACAGAAGGTGGCATAGGCAGTAAGATTTTTAATTTTACCCTGCCTTTACTTCTTGGAAATATTTTTCAGCAATTGTACAACATGGTGGATAGCATTGTTGTTGGACAATTTATAGGTAAAGAGGCAATTGCTGCGGTTGGAGTCAGCTTTCCCATAATGTTTTTGCTTATAGCGCTTACTATGGGTGCTACAATGGGGACGACCGTATTGGTTGCACAATTCTTTGGGGCAAAAAACTTCCAGGCTTTAAAGAGGACAATATCCACAGCGTATATTTTTCTTTTTGTTACATCGATAGTAGTGATGGTGTTAGGTTTTGTTTTAACAACTTCTATTTTAAAATTGCTTGGAACACCGGCGGATGTCTTTAATAATGCAAAGACATATATGCTTATAATATTTGCCGGACTCCCATTTCTCTTTGGATATAATTCATTAAGTGCTATTTTGCGTGGTCTTGGGGATTCAAAAACCCCGTTGTATCTACTAATAATTTCTACAATAATAAATATTTTTCTGGATTTACTTTTTGTAATTACTTTTAAGCTTGGTGTGGGCGGAGCGGCTTTTGCAACGATTATTGCACAGGGGATTTCTTTTGTTTTAGGTATATATTTTTTAAACAAAAGAAATGAACTTTTTAGTCTTAAAAATAGATTTGTTTTTGATTGGGATATTTTTAAGAAGAGTTTATCCATAGGTCTGCCCTCGGGTGTTCAACAGGTAATGGTCTCTGTAGGGATGATGCTTTTGATGAGCATTGTAAATAGATTTGGGACAGAGGTTCTTGCTGCTTATACAGCAGCAACAAGAATAGAATCTTTTGCTACAATGCCTGCAATGAATTTCAGCATGGCAATTTCCACATTTGTTGGGCAGAATCTGGGGGCAAAAAAACACGAACGAATAAAAAAGGGCGTTAGAAGTACTCTTTTAATGACTCTTGTAATCTCATTTGTTATTTCATTCTTTATTTTAACTTTTCCCGAGTTTTTAATTTCCCTTTTTAACAGAGATTCCAGGGTCATTTCTGTTGGTAAAGAATACTTAAGAATTGTAGGATTTTTTTATTTTACTTTTGCAATAATGTTTGTTTTTAATGGCGTTCTAAGGGGAGCTGGAGATACAATTGTACCAATGCTTGCAACTGTATTTTCGCAGTTTGTTCTTAGAGTACCTATTTCTGCTTATCTTTCAGGAATATGGGGGACAAAGGGCATATGGTGGGGAATCCCCATCGCATGGTGGTCAGGCATGATTTTTTCTTTTGTGTATTATAAAATTGGTAACTGGAAAAATAAGGTCATAAGGTTAGAGGAGGTTAAAAAGGAAGAAGTTCTTGAAGAACTTGAAAAGTTTTAGAGTAGAGATCATTGCAACAATCAAAATTTTTTGTTAATATAATTATTAATATAATATCTAAGATAATCGATTCCTGATTCTAAAACCTCAATTCAACACGGATTTTCACGGATTTTACAGATTTTCACAGATTACCCATTGAGTGGAGATACCTAATTTTCATTAATCCGTGTAAATCCGTTTAATCCGTAGAATCTGTGTGAAATTGGGGTCGGAATAAAAAAAGAATTGCTCAAATTAGCTGTAACTATTTTGATATAGAAATTTTGAACAATGAGATTATTATTATTAATGTAATGTAAGGAAGATATTTATGAAATCTATAATTATGGCAGGGGGATCAGGTACAAGACTCTGGCCTCTTTCGAGAAAAAATTATCCAAAGCAGTTTCTTGATTTGTTTGGAAAAGGAAGCTTTCTACAGTTAACAGCAAAAAGGCTCCTTTCTTTTACCAAGCCAGAAGATATTTATGTGGTTGCCGGGAAAGACTATGAGCATATAATCAGGGGACATCTAAGTTCTGTATGTTCAAAATCTTTTCAAAATATAATACTGGAACCTTGTGGAAAGAATACTGCGCCTGCTATAGCATTGTGTATTAAGTATTTTATTGAAAAGGAAAACTGTAAACCTGATGAGGTATTGTTTTTCTCTCCTGCAGATCATATAATAACACCGGAGGATATGTTTTCAAAGGCTTTAGAAGCCTCTCTAAACTATGCCAGGAAAGCAATTGTGACCTTCGGGATAGTTCCAGTAAAACCAGAAACAGGATATGGTTATATTGAAATTTCTGATACAGGAGAAGATGAGTGTTACAGGGTTAACCGATTTGTAGAAAAACCATCTTTTGAAAAGGCAATGGAGTATCTTAATAAGGGTAATTATCTCTGGAATTCTGGAATGTTTTTGTTTTCTATTAAGGTTATGCTGGATGCCTTTAAAAGAGATTATCCCATGCTTTACAAAATGATAAAAGAGCTTTCCTATGAAGAAATGCTAAAACAATATTCCTCACTTGATGGAATTTCAATAGATTATGCAGTGATGGAAAAGGAATCTAATATTTTTTGCAGAAAACTTGATATAGAGTGGAATGATGTGGGTTCCTGGGATTCTGTTTATGAAATTCTTTCAAAGGATGAGAATGGAAATGCTACGAAAGGGGATGTTGTTCTTGTAGATGCTAAAAGCAATATAGTGCTAAGCAGTGAAAAACTTACGGCTGTTCTTGGAACTTCAAACCTTGCAATTATAGAAACTGCAGATGCAATACTTGTAAGTGATAGAAAGTACGCTCAGAATGTTAGAGAGGTTGTTAACATTTTAAAGAGCAGGAATCGTAAGGAAGCAGATGAGCATGTCACAACATATCGACCCTGGGGAAGTTATACTGTTCTTGAGGAGAGCGAACGCTATAAAATAAAAAAGATAATTGTTAATCCGGGGGCAACTCTGAGTCTCCAGAGGCATTTCCACCGGAGTGAGCACTGGGTTGTTGTTAAGGGAAGTGCATCTGTAAAGATAGGGGAGAAGGAAATGATCATTCATGAAAATGAGAGTGCTTATGTTCCAAAATCAACCCTTCATAGATTATCAAATCCTGGTAAGATTCCTCTTGAGATTATTGAGGTTCAGAATGGAGAATATGTTGGTGAAGATGATATTGAGAGAGTAGAAGATAAGTATGGAAGAGTTTGATAGGATATAACTGTTAATTTTTGATTTTTTTTATAAAATTCTATATCATAATAAGTTGAATTTTTGTTAATAAGTAATAGGAGGAGAATAAAATGGCTGTGAAAGTTGGTATTAACGGTTTTGGAAGAATTGGAAGATTGGTTTTTGATGCTCTGGTGGAGCAGAATCTTCTTGGTTCAAAGTTTGATGTGGTAGCTGTAGTTGATATAACAACTGATGCAAAGTATTTTGCCTATCAGCTTAAGTATGATTCTATTCATGGAAAGTTTAAGGGTAGTCTGGCTACAGAAAAGTCAAGCCCTGGTGCGGAGGCTGATGATGTTCTTATAGTTAATGGGCATAAAATAAAATGTATTATGGCAACAAAGAACCCCGCAGAACTTCCATGGAAAGCCCTTGGTGTTGAATATGTAATCGAGTCAACGGGTCTTTTTACCGATTCAGAAAAGGCAAAGGGGCATCTTGAGGCAGGAGCTAAGAAGGTGATTATTACCGCTCCAGCAAAGGGTGAGGTAAAGACCATTGTTATGGGTGTTAATGAAAATGAATATGATCCTTCAAAGCATAATATCGTGTCGAATGCTTCCTGTACAACAAACTGTCTGGCTCCACTTGTGTATGTTCTTTTGAAGGAAGGCATTGGAATAGAGACAGGTCTTATGACGACAATTCATTCATACACCGCTACCCAAAAGACGGTTGATGGTCCTTCTAAAAAAGACTGGAGAGGAGGAAGAGCCGCCGCTATTAATATTATCCCTTCTACAACCGGTGCAGCGAAGGCGGTTGGTGAAGCTTTACCAGCAGTGAAGGGTAAGCTTACAGGTATGTCTTTCCGTGTTCCTACAGCAGATGTTTCTGTTGTGGACTTAACCTTCCGCTCGGTAAAAGAGACTTCTATTGAGGAAATCGATGCCCTTATGAAAAAGGCTTCTGAGACTTATCTTAAGGGTTATCTTGGTTATGCAAATGAAGAGCTTGTTTCTACCGATTTCATACATGATGAACGCTCATCAATTTATGATTCCCTTGCAACTCTTCAGAACAACCTTAAAGGTGAAAAGAGATTCTTTAAGCTTGTATCATGGTATGATAATGAGTGGGGTTATTCAAACCGTGTTGTTGACTTATTGAAATATATGAGTTCAAAGAAATAATAATTAATTATCCTATAGAGGGACTGCTATTCTGGTAGTCCCTCTATGTTTTTATAAAAGGAGGGTTTTTATGGCTATATCCAAAAGAACAGTAAGAGATATTGATTTAAAGGGAAAACGCATTATTATGCGTGTGGATTTTAATGTTCCAATGAAGGATGGTGTTGTTCAGGATGATACGCGTATAAAAGCGGCTTTACCTACTATAAAATATATTCTCGAGCAAGGGGTAAAAAGCCTTGTTTTAATGTCTCATCTTGGAGATCCAAAAAAGGATATGGAAAAGGCGAAGGAGAAAGCACTGAAGGAAGGCAAAACATTTGATGAAAAGAAATATATCGAGGGTAAGCATATGATGCTCCCTGTAGCAAAGCATTTTGAAAAGCTTCTTGGTAAGCCAGTGCAGTTTGCCCCTGATTGTCTTGGTCCTGAAACAAAAAAGATGGTGGATAACCTTCCTGAAGGTGGAATTCTTATGCTTGAGAATACACGTTTTCATAAGGAGGAAACCTCAAAGGATGCCTCTGAAAGGGAGAAGATGGCAAAGGAGCTTGCAACCTACGGAGATATTTTTGTCAACGATGCCTTTGGTACCGCACATCGTGCCCATGCCTCTACTGAAACAATAGCCCATTTCCTTCCCGCTGTTGCTGGATTTTTAATGGAAAAAGAGCTTGAGTATCTTGAAGAGAAGGTTATAAAAAACCCTGCTCGACCGTTTATAGCTATCATTGGTGGAGCCAAGGTTTCTTCAAAGATAGCTGTTCTTGAAAGCCTTTTGAATAAGGTTGACAAAATGATTGTGGGTGGTGGAATGGCCTATACCTTTTTAAAGGCTAAAGGGCTTTCTGTTGGAACTTCACTTGTTGAGGATGATATGATTCCAAAGGCTCAGGAGATTCTTCAAAAGGCTTATGAGAAGCGTATTTATATATACCTTCCCATTGACCATATTGTGGCAAAGGAATTTTCTCCTGATGCGGAGAGCATGCATGTTGCAAGGGGAAATATCGATGAAGGCTGGATGGGAATGGATATTGGTCCTTTGACAGTGCAGAAGTTTCAGGGTGCTTTAAAAGGAGTTAAAACCGTCTTCTGGAATGGGCCTCTTGGAGTTTTTGAATTTCCAAAGTTTGCCACTGGAACAATAGAAATTGCAAAGACGCTTGCAGAACTTCCTGATTGTATTACTGTAATAGGTGGAGGTGATTCCGTTTCGGCTGTTAATAAAGCAGGTGTTGCTGATAAGATGAGCCATATTTCAACAGGTGGTGGTGCTTCTCTTGAGCTTGTGGAAGGCAAGGTTTTACCCGGTGTGGCAGCGTTGATGGATAAGTGATGAAGGAAGTAATGTAAATATGGTAGAGGAAAGTTTATTTCAAAAAGAGATTGCAAAAACCACATTGTTTGGGACTTATAATTTTCCCTCTTATGAGGAAATAATGGATGCTTATTCCAAAGAGTTTGCGGACTATGTTCTACCGAAAGGGGATACAATATTTGGTTTCTGGATGCAAACGCTGGCTGATTTGGAGTTTTTAGATTTGGAATTAAAAGGACTAACTGACGAATATGTCATTGACCCGGTGAATAGAGTAGTTGATTTCAAAGGAGATGAAGAATTTATAAGATTACGGATTGCTCACCTTGAAAAAGTTAAAGGGAAAACAACTCTTTATACTGATTTAGTGGATAAGTTTGGCGATACCAATGCATACGCTTTCCATAACCTTTATCCTTATAAAGGCAAGTTTTATCCTCGAGTTGTGCGCACTTTAATAAATGCTTTTAAGTTAAATCAAGATTCACTCCTTTTAGATCCTTTTAATGGTTCTGGGACTGCTACTCATGAAGCTTCGATTATGGGAATTAAAAGTGTTGGTATTGATGTTACTCCCATGGGTATTGTTTTATCTGAATTGAAAAATGATTTGCTTTTTATTGAGGAACAGAAACTGAATTTTACACCAAAAGAATTGCAGGATATCTTGGAATTATTGGAAAATAGGAATTGGGAACATTCTGATCCTTTGATTCATAAGTTAATGTTAGCAGTATACTTTGATACTGTTGATGCCTTTGTCCGAACTTCGAGGTACAATAGAAAAGGGAAGGTAGGTCTATTTATTGAAAAATTAAGCTACATTAAAGGATGTTATAAAAAAACCATGGAGATTAAAGAAAAATATAATCTTAAGTTTGAATCTGCCAAGATCATAGAGGGAGATATTCTTGAATTCAAAAATATGAGTGAGTTTGAAGGAAAGTTTGATGCCTGTATTACAAGTCCACCATACTATTTTTCTATAGACTATGTTGGAAAAGATAAGATTGCTTATGATTACTTAGGTGTAGATATGAAAAAGATTGAATCGAAGTATCTGGGAATGAAAAATGGAAAACCGAGAGGTAATTACAGTGGATTGCCTACAAGAGTTGCTATGTACTATGAGGACCTAAGAGAATCCATTAAAAATATCTTTTGGGCATTAAAATCAGGGGGTAAGTTGGCGATTATAATAGGAGACAGCACTGTTAACGGCAAAAAAATTCCAACAACAATGACAACTAAGAAGTTTTGTGAAGAAGCGGGGTTTAAATTTGAGAAGTTGATATTTAATCCTCTTTTAGGTGCACGTAATAGAGCAATAAGAGGGGAAAGCGTTATAATTTGTTATAAACCATAAGGAGTATGGGAAACATGCGAATTAGAAGATTGCTTATTTGTACAAAACCCCGAAACGAAATAGAAGAAAGTCTCAAACGAATGTATCTAAAAAGAGTGCAAGAAATGTTCAAAAGAACCCTAAGTATGGAATCAATTTTTAATGTTTTTGATGAAGTCTTTCATGGCTTATCTCAGTCTTCAGTAGTAAGTGAGAACTTGTATAGTTTTTATGAATCTTTATTGACGATAACATCATATTATCAGCATAGTCAGGCTGGAAGAGGAAGTCTTATTGCTAAATTATTGGAGGAGTTAGGAGCAACAGAAAAAATGGAATTTGAGTTTGCTTTAATGAAACTTCCTCAATGGTTAGAGCAAGATGTTAAACTAGAGGAATCTGAATTGACAAAACAAAAATTTGATATTGTTAATAAAAGTGAAGATAATCTTGCTTTTTGCGAGTTAAAAATGAAAGTTTACTCCGGCTGTACTGCGGGAAGGGTTGAATTGATGGAAAAGTTTAATAAATTCACGAAGTTGATCATCGATAATCAATCTTTTAGAAATTGTATTAAGAATGCTGGTATAAAAAATGTTTTTCTTATAGGTGGAATCCTTTTTGATATTCAAGGAGAGCCTGCCACAGCAAAAAAAGACGAAGAATGGGGGATCTGTTACAATGGTCTGCTGAGAGGGAAAAATGATATAATTAAAACTCTGAAAGATAAAAATATCCTGTATGAAGTTAGTGAAAAAGAATCAACTGAAAGGGCATTTCTTATTGAGTTTGTAGTTGGTAATGTAAAAGTAAATATAATTGCTGTTTATGGAAATGAAGTTATAAAAAGCCTTTTTGCAGGAAGACAAAAATATGACATTAAATATCTTAAAAATCAATTGGAGGAAATGTTGTATGATGATTTATGGCTGGGACAAATAATTACAATGAGTGAAAGAGCAGTGTTAGACCAAAATTTCAAGAAAAATAAAAAGTTAAATAATTATGTTATTTCAGTTTTGAAAAATGATGAAATTTTATTGGAACTTAGAAAGTTTCAACTAGATAAGAATATTAACGCCTTAGAAGAATTAGTAAATAAAACAATTGGAATGATAAAACAATATGATGAAAATCTTCTAAAATTGAGTCCTGTGCCTGCAGAAATAATAATGGGATCCACAGGAGAGGACTACAATATAAGAGATTACATTGCTGATATTATTCAATTTTTATCTTGTGAAGATTTGGTAAATGTCTTGAAGTAGGGAATTAATTATAATTGAAGAGCTTGGTTGAAGAAAACGGATTAATTTTATGCGAAGTGAGTCTGGATCGGGGATGAATTTAAGAAATGGGTCTATGCAAAATGGAATATTGCTCCAGAGGGTAATATGAAAAAGTTTAATCATCCAGCTATGTTTCCAGAGGAACTGGTTATTAGGCTTTTAAAATTGTTTAGTTATCAGGGAGATATTGTGCTAGATCCATTTAATGGTGTTGGAACTACTACCCTCGTAGCTTACAAGCTGGGTAGAAAATACATAGGGATAGATATATCTGAGGATTATTGTAAAACAGCAGAGGAAAGATTAAAGCAAGAGCAAAGTCAGATGAGTCTGTTTTCTTTTAAAGAAGAATAAAAATATAAAGGAGCATTTAAATGTCAAGAAGACCATTTATAGCTGGAAACTGGAAGATGTATAAGACTACTGGTGAAGCTGTTTCGTTTGCAAAGCAGTTTAAGGGTTTGGTGGCGGGTGTAAGGGATAGAGATATATTGATATGTGCCTCTTTTACGCTACTTCCTGCACTTGCTAAAGAATTTAATGGCTCGAATGTTATGCTTGGTGCCCAGAATATGTATTTTGAAAAAGAGGGGGCATTCACCGGTGAAGTATCTCCTCTTCAGCTTTTAGATGCTGGTGCAAAATATGTCATTCTCGGTCATTCTGAAAGAAGGCATATAATAGGCGAAAAGGATGAACTGATAAATAAAAAGGTAAAAGCAGCCCTTCAGTATGGATTATTGCCTATTTTATGTGTTGGAGAGCTTCTTGAAGAAAGAGAGGCTGGTAAAACTGAAAGTGTTGTGAAAAGACAGGTTACCGAGGGATTTAAGGGTTTATCAAAGGAAGATGCTCTAAAGGTTACAATAGCCTATGAACCAGTGTGGGCAATAGGAACCGGCAAAACTGCTACGCCCGAAGATGCTGATAGTGTACATATTTATATTAGAAAAGTACTTTCCGATATTTATAGTAAAGAAGTGGCAGACTCTATAAGAATACAGTATGGAGGTTCTGTTAAACCGGAAAACATAGATTCCTTAATGGCAAAAGAGAATATTGATGGTGCCCTTGTAGGAGGAGCAAGCCTTAAGGCAGAATCCTTTGAAAGGATTGTAAAATTCAAGTAATAGTGGTATTTTATATATAGAAAATATTGCTTCTAAAATCTTGATTTTATTTTGAAATGTGCTAAAATAACCGAAATTTTTCTGGGGTATGTGTGGGGAGGTTTAGGTTGTTCATGAAATACTTTGATTTGAAAGAAGAAGTAAAAGATGTAATTAAAGAAATCATGGATTATAAGTGGCTTGAAAGCGAAAAAGAAGGTAGAGATATAGGTCTAAGTCGAGCAGCACGAGAGTGGATAACAAAATATTATGATGGTTGGTTCCACCATAATGCCAGACGTTATATGAAGGATGCGTAGGGCGAAGATTTTAGCTGGTTTGCATGAAATGGATTAAGATAGTTTTGCTTTCTTTATTTGCTCTTATAATTTTGATTCTTGCTTATATTATCTGGGATTATACTTCCCACCCTCAAAAAATCATATCTCTTGTGGCAGGAGAGCTTAAGCGTTCTTATTCTCTTGATTTAAGAACTGGAGAGGTAAGATTTAATCTTTTAAAGGGAATAGAAATTAAGGATATAAGACTATCAGATTCAGAGCAATCCAATGGAACAGAATTTCTTACATTTGAAGAGGGAAGTATTTTTTATAATCCCTTGTCGCTACTATCCGGGCAGATAGAAATTATTTCTATCTCTGTTAAGGGACTGAGAACCTCGGATAGTAAATTAGGCGATGTTATAAATAAAATTTCCAGCCGTGTAAAGCCTCAGCAAAATGAAGGGCTTAATCTTCTAATACATAGGGTTTCTCTCGAGAATTCAATAATTCAGTATGACAATATAGATTTTACGATTAATGCTATAGTCTATCTTGATACACCTATCCAGAATATTCCACTTAATCTTCAGATTAGCTCAAAATATGGGCAGCTTTCCTATTACGGTACATACTCTGGTGGAGGAGAAATTAGCTTTAGTGATCTTGATATTAATAGAATTTTCTCTATAGGAATTCCCTTTATTTTAAGAAAAGGAAATGGAAGAGCAATTTTTATAAATAATTCTATTTTATCCATTTCCATTAAGAACCTCTATGCAATATTTGAAAGGTATGAGTTTAAAACAATTAATCCATTTACTTTTTCTTACGATTTTAAGAAGAGATTTCTTCAGGTAAATGAAGCCCCTGTTCAGATTGGTAAAAGCCTTATTTTCTTAAAACTTTTGACCTATGATGTAGGAAGGCAAAGGCTTGTTATAAACTCGGAGAATGATAGGGTGGAAACTTCGGACTTTATACCACAAACAGCTGGCACTTTATCTGGAGATTTTGATTTTGTCAAGGATAAAGGCTCCTTTTTGAGTGGAAAATTTTATCTCTCTAACTTTAATTATCTATGGATTGAAAATACTTCGGGGAATATTCAACTTGTAAATAATAATCTTAGTGCAGAAATTCTTGCCAGAACTACTGGAGGGGAGCTAAAGGCAAGACTTAATTGTGGAAATATTTTTACAGATGGTATAAATATTGATGCAGGGGCAGATTCCTTTCAAATAAATTCTTTTCTGTCAAATATAAAAAAGGTACCTGAAGAAAAGCCGGCAGGAAGCGATGAGGAAATGGTTATAAAAATATATCCTGTCGTTTTTAATCTCTCTATACGACAGGCGGTGTATGATTCTTTTGATTTTTCTGATATAAAGATAAAAGGTGTTCTGGACAAGACGGGATTGAGAATTGATAAAGGCTTTGCCAATTTCTTACGGGGGAATATTGATTTTAGTGGATTAATTACAGATAGCTCTTTCAATGGAGAAATGAGCATAACGGAGGCTCGCTTAAAGGATTTCTCTACGAGATTTCTAAAGGATGGGAAAAGGCTTTATGGAACACTTAATGCAAAAAGTAGTTTTATGTTAAGCCTTTCTGATTTAAAGGCTTCGAAGGGGAAAATTTCCGCTGAGATATTGAATGGTGAAATAAAGGATTTCTTCCTTCAGGAAAAGATGGCGGATGTTCTTTATGACATACCTATGAATGATATATTTTTTGACCGCATTACTTTTGATGGTAATATGTCAGATGGTATTTTTAAAGTTTCCTCTGCTGTATTTGATAGCTCCGATATAAAAGGGAAAATGGAGGCAGAAGTTTTAGTTGATACCGGACTAATAAAGGGAGAAGTTAATCTTTCATTTTCCAGAAGCTACCTTTCGGAATTACCCAATGTTGCACAGATTTTTACTTCCGGTTATCAGGAGGATGATAGGATTGTCTTTAGGGTAGGGCTTGGAGGCGAAATTAAAAAACCAGAGCTTACACTTCTTAAAAAATGAATTTTATAGAAACAGGGCTTTTTTGAATGTAATGCCCTTTTGCTTTATAATAAAACAAAGAGGTAAATTATGGATTTTATCGATTTAAAGACCCAGTATAAAAATTATAAGGCTGAAATAGACAGGAGAATGCAGGATGTTATTGAAAAAGCTAGCTTTATTATGGGACCTGCTGTTGGAGAGCTTGAGCAAAAGCTTGCAAGGTATGTTGGTGTAAAACATGCTATTGCATGTGCCTCCGGTACAGATGCTCTTCTTTTACCTTTGCTTGCCTATGGGATAAAACCCGGCGATGAAATAATCACGACGCCATTTACATTTATTGCAACAGCTGAAGTGGTTAGCTTTATTGGTGCGAAGCCCGTTTTTGTTGATATAGATGAAAGAAATTATAATATAGACATTAATCAACTCGAAAATAAAATTACACCACGGACTAAGGGAATTATAGTTGTTTCGCTTTATGGTCAGATGGCAGACATGGACAAAATTAATGAAGTGGCAAAAAAGCATAAGCTTTTTGTTATAGAAGACGCTGCGCAATCCTTCGGTGCTATATATAAGGGGAAGAAATCTTGCTCTTTATCTGATGTTGGAGCAACATCTTTTTATCCATCCAAACCCCTCGGATGTTATGGCGATGGGGGAATGGTTTTTACAAATGATGATAAGCTATCGGAAAAGATGAGGAGCCTTTTAAATCATGGTCAGGGGGAGAGGTATGTTCATAAATATATTGGACTTAATATGAGACTGGATTCAATTCAGGCTGCGGTTTTACTTGCAAAGTTTGAACATTTTGAAGAAGAAGCAAATAAGCGTTTTGAGATAGGTAAGAGGTATAATGAGTTATTAAGAGGAAGTGCTGCAATTCCTCCAGCTATAGAGAAATATACTGATAGGCATGTTTTTGCTCAGTACTCCGTAAGAGTAAGAAATAGAGATAGAGTTATAGAGGAACTTAAGAAAAATAATATTCCAACAGCTATTCACTATCCCATACCAATACATCTTCAGGAGGCTTATAAATATCTTGGATATAAAGAAGAAGATTTTCCAGTATCTGAAAAAGTATCTAAGGAAATATTTAGCCTTCCAATGCATCCATATCTAAAAGAAGAGGACCAGCAGAAAATTGCAGAAATAATCAGGAGGGTTGCCGAATAGTATGAAAAAATTTTTTTTACTTTTGTTTGTCCTTTTTTTGCCAATATATTTTTATGCAAAAGATTTTAATACATATTCAAATACAAGTCCTCATGATTTTAAAGCCTTTACAGGATTTGAAAAGCTCTTTGGATATACCCTTTATGGCGTAGGGGTGAATGAAAGTGGAGCCTTCTATATGATAAGCCAGCTAAAATTTCCTCTTGATACCTATCTTCTTAAGATTGGCTTTGAGTATATCTATAGTGAGACTTATCAAATTAATTTTGTTATCAAGAGAAATTTTATTCCTTATGCCGGTAAGATGGAAGATTCGGATTGGGGATACTGGTATATGCAGGGCTACCCGTGGGCATATTTTGATACTCTGGATATTTTTTCCACCTCTGATGCATCGCTTAGCTATTTTTTCCTTGGAGCAGATTTTATTTACAGAATAAAAATATTTTCTCCCTTTATATTTGGTTTTGGTCTGTCTTTTTTTAGTGAGCTTTTTTATTATGAAATAAGTAATGTAGATCAGTATTATCCATCCTATAACCTCTATAAGGATTATCTTGATCCAGCCACATATTCAGGACACATTATTGTTTCTGGAAAGGTTATGACTTACGAGCTAAGGCGTTTTTTGCCATATATAAATATTTTTGCAAAATACAATATGGATAATATGGATTTCCAATTAAAAGGGTACTTTTCACCTTTCAGCTTTTCCTTTGACAGGGATGATCATATTTTAAGATCCAAGGAAGCAATAAGTAGCAGTAGCGGTTTTAGCTTTCTTATTGATTTTGCCTTTTCTTATTATTTTACAAAAAACCTCTTTGCCTCTCTTACTTCAACTTTTTTTTATGTTCAGGAGTATGGGACACAAACCCAATATCGGTATAAGGAAACAGAGGAAGGTTCAATAGGAAGGATAGGTTCTATTGACTATGTATCGCAGGGACTGGAGTATAGCTTTGGCTTTAATTTCGGCTATCATTTTTGAAAACAAAAGGGGGGTAAATGATTAACTGGTTCAATCTTATACTGATAGTCATACTTCTCCTTATGTCTGCCTTCTTTTCTTCGACGGAAACGGCTCTTTTTTCACTTGACGAGATGAAAATAAAAAGACTTAAGTACAAGAATGCACGAAAGAAAATAAGATTGCTTCTGCAGAATACATCGATTCTTCTTATTACCATCCTTACCGGTAATACGCTTGTGAATACTGCAGCAACTTCTCTTCTTGAAAGAGAACTTGGAATTGGAGAGATACTTTATTCTACAATAGTAGTTACTGCTATAATTCTTTTTTTGGGGGAAATTACTCCAAAAACAATAGCCATTATGAGGGTTGAAGCAATTTCTTCTATTAATTCGCATTTTATTTATCCCGTTTATTTTATTTTCAAACCAATTTCTTCGCTTATAAATGGTTTTACAGATTTAATTACGCATTTTTTAAAGAAGATTCACAAAAAGAAAGCTACCGATATGAGCAGGGATAATCTTCTGGCTTTATCAAGCATTGTTTCCAGAGAGAAGATTTTTAATAAGGAAGAAAAAAAGCTTATAGAGAGTGTTATCAATTTTACAAGCAGAAAGGTCTGGAATATTATGACGCCCCGTACAAAGGTTTTTTCTGTAGAAAAGAATTTGTTACTTAAAGAAGTTATAAAACTCGAAAAGAAAAATAAGGCATCAAAAATTCCTGTTTATGATCAAACGGATGATAATCTTGTTGGGGTTATTTATCTTAGAGAACTCTTTCCTTATATTTATAATCCAGAAAAGGCGACAGAAAAAAAAGCTGCTGATATTATGAAACCGATGTACTTTGTTCCAGAAACTAAAAATTTGCCGGAAATGCTTGAGGATTTTAAAAGAAAGAAGATTCAGATTGCCGCTGTTGTTGATGAATATGGCAGTGCTCTGGGGATAGTAACAATTGCGGATGTTCTTGGTGAGATAGTGGGGGAATTAATGGATGAGAGTTTTGTACTGGAGAAAAAGATAATTAAACTTGGCAAAGAGCGCTATATTGTAAGCGGCGATATAAGCCTTGATGATTTTAATGATTATTTTGGAAGTTCTCTCTCAAGCAAGGAATACGAAACCCTTGCGGGATACTTTATAGAAAAAACCAGGGATATACCGCAGAAGGGATATTCAAAAGAGATAGAAGACTATATTATAACCGTTAAAGAAACGACAGGAAAAAATATAGAACAATTCATTATTGAAAAAAAGTAAAAGAGGTTAAAATGGAACTTACTTATGTCCTGCTTTTTTTTCTGTTATCTTTTTTCTTCAATGGAAGTGAAACAGCTTTTGTTTCTGTTAATAGAATAAAGCTTCATTCTCGTCTTGAAAACAGGGATAGAAGGGCGAAGATTCTTTCGTATCTTCTTCATAATTCGGAGAATTTTATAGGTACGATAGTGCTTGCAACAAACATCTGTGATGTAGCTATTATATTGAATTTTAATGAATTTATGATTAAGACCTTCGGAAGGATTCCTCTCCTTCCTGTCTATAATACATTAATATTAACACCTGTGATAGCAATCTTTGCTACCTTGATTCCCAAGGTTATATTCAGGGAATATGCTGATGAGATTATGTATCCTTTTTCTTATCTCTATTTTTTAATCTATCTTATTCTTTATCCTGTGCAATTTCTTTTTTTGCGAACAATAAAGATTTTTTTGTGGCTTCTTGGTCTAAGAAAAAAGAAGGACTTTTTTTCGAGGGATGAATTTAATATCTTGATTGACATGACAGTTGATAAGGGTATTATAAAGCAAAATGAAAAGAGGATTATTGAAAACATAATGAATTTTAAGAATATAAAGGCAAAGGAAATTATGGTGCCTTTAATACGAATGACCTGTGTTGAGGAAAATGATACAGTTGAAATAGCTTCAGCTTTGATGCTTTCCACGGGGCATAATCGTCTTCCTGTTTTCAGAATAAGGGTTGACAATATGCTTGGATATGTTGAGAATAAGGATTTGTTAAAGGCATCAAGACAGGATAGGGTGGGTAATTACATTCGAGAGGGTATATTTGTTCCGGAGTTGGCTTCTATAAGTCAGGTTTTGATAAATATGCAGGAAAAGGCAGTCCAGATGGCTTTTGTTGTTGATGAATATGGTGGTGTTGAAGGGGTTATTACAAATCAGGGCATTATTACAGAAATTATTGGTGAGTTTGTTGACATAAAAGAGGATAGAATAAAAAAAGAGGGTAACTCTTATGTGGTTAGTGGAATTATGGGTATTGATGAGCTTAATGAAGAGCTTAATCTAAAAATAAAGAAGGTGGATTTTGAAACAATTGCCGGGTTTGTAGTGTATAAAATGGAGAAAATTCCTAAGCCTGGAGAAAAGTTCGAAGATGGAGGATATGAGTTTGAAGTTGTCTCATCCACCCCTGTAAGGGTTAAATCGGTAAGAATTACTCCGAAGAAGAAGAGAGAAAAAAGAAGAAAAATATAGGAATTCTTGATGAAGGGAGATGGAATGGAATCTATCAAATCAGGAAAGAAGATAGAAAATGTACCGGAGGATTTTAATCCAAGACGTATAAAGCCGGTAAAGAGGGAGGCTTTATTAAGAATCGAAAAATATGCGGGTGAAGGAGCATGTATTGCCTATGAAAACGAAAAGGTAATATTTGTTCGATATGTTATTCCTGGTGAAGAAGTTAGAGTAAATATATATAAAGAGACAAAGGATTATGCTATTGGGGAACCCCTCGAGATTTTAAAGCCTTCACCTGAAAGGATTAATCCTGTATGTCCATATTTTGGACTTTGTGGTGGATGTGACTATCAGATGCTTTCTTATGAAAAGCAAATTGAAGTAAAAAAACAGCTTGTTTTAGAGGCTTTTCGCAGAATCGGGCAGATTAGTCTTGAAAATATTACCGGCATAATTAAAAGTCCGGAAGTTTTTAATTACAGGAATACAGAGACATTTAAGGTTAATTCTCTTAAAAAGCTTATAGGGTTTTTCAGAAAAGACACAAAGTTTATTGTCGATATTTCTGAGTGTGCACTGGCGATGCATGGTATTAATAAGGCATTAAAGAGTGTTCGTAAACAGTCTATATTCCCTCCGCACAATTTTAAGGTAAGAACAACAGGTGATGGCGATACAGTGGTAAACTGGATTTTAACAGAAGAATATCAGGATAGAGAGGTTTATGAAACAATAAGAGCTTCAGGGAAAAATATTCGATTTAAAATATCGAAGGATAGCTTTTTTCAGGTAAATAATTCCGTTATACCTTTGTGGCTTGAAAAGATAATCTCCTTTCTTGATCCTGATGGGCATGAAAGAATCTTTGATTTATATTCTGGAATAGGGCTTATCACCCTCTTTGTCAGTTACTTTGCGAGAGAGACTATTGGAGTTGAAATTGCGCAGTCTGCTGTTACGGATGCTATTGAAAATAAGATTAGCAATGCAGTTCAATCCAATGTGAATTTTATCTGTGCACCGGTGGAAATGAAGCTGCAGGAGCTTGGATATGCGGATGTTATAATTATAGATCCTCCAAGACGCGGTATGGATAAAGAAACCCTGCAGGTATTGAGAACCCTGCGACCTAAAAAAATAATATATTCATCCTGCCGTCCACCGACAATGGCAAGAGATATAAAAGAGCTTTCGGATATTTATTCTATTAAAGAAGTTGTTCTTGTGGATATGTTTCCCCAAACGCACCATATTGAAGTGCTTGCTTTGCTTGAAGCTCTTTAATTATCTTTTAATAAATATAATTTGTTTGACATGGGTTCTACAATATCTACGACATTAACCCTTGAAAGGTGTTTTGATATTATTAAGAGAACTGAGGAGTTGTTTTTATGGATCAAAAATCGCCTATCGAAATAGCCAGAAAATACGCTGAAGAATTGAAAAATGTAGTTCCCTTGAAGATGGTTATTTTATACGGTTCTTTTGTAAGTGGAAATCCACGGGCTGAAAGTGATATCGATATAGCTGTAGTGGTAGAAGATATAAAACAGGATTATCTGGAATTATCTTCTTTACTCTGGAAGATAGGATGGAATGTAGATATAAGAATAGAACCTATTTTGATGGATGAAAAACAGGATAGTGATTTTATTAAAGACATTAAAGAGCATGGAATCGTTGCTTATGAAAAGAGAGTGGCATAAAGGCTTTAGGTATTCGTACCAAATGGGATTATTGTGGCAGATTTCTTGATTTTTAAGATTAAAATGTTATATTAAAAATATACATTCCAGAGAGGAGTCTTTTATGCTGAAAAGTAAAATGTATTTTACAATTTTTATGTTATACATAGCCATTATAAGCCTTCTTTTTTATGCCTGTCCTGCACCTGTTGAAACAGAGTCTAAGCCATCGCCTCCACAAATAAATATTCTTTTGCCGACAAATGGACAGACTGTATCAACTAATATTATGGTTTATGGGAGTGTGTCGGGAAAATACACTATTACAGAAGTCTACCTGTGTCTAAATAGTGGAAGTTATTCAACAGTAAATCTTAGCGGCAATCAGTGGTTTACAAATTTGTATCTTACAGCTGGCTCTAATTATATATATGCCTATGCGAAAGATATTAAAGATAACTATTCCTCTACAAATTCCATTGTCCTGATAGCTGATGATTCCTATCCTTTTGTGGTTATAACTTCTCCTACGAATAATCAAAGGGTTGAAACTAACTTTACACTTTCCGGTATTGCATGGGATGATATTTCTATTGAAGGGGTTTATCTATCTGTTGATGGTTCTGCATATTCAAGGGTTAATGGGACATCATCATGGAGTACAAATCTTATTGTAAGCAAGGCAACCCATACACTTCAGGTTTACGCAAGGGATAACTCCTCGCATGACAGCGCTATTTATCAGGTAGTGGTATATCCGATGGCAGAGCAAAATCCCTTTGTGCAGGCAAAGCGACTTGGCAGGGGTGTTAATATGGGTAATTGCCTTGAGGCATACCCTAATGAAGGAAGCTGGGGAGTAAGGATAGAGGATAATTATTTTCAATTGATAAAACAGGCGGGTTTTAATTCTGTACGTATTCCAATTCGCTGGTCTGCGCATGCACAAACGAATTCCCCCTATACTATTGATTCGGAATTCTTTACAAGGGTTGACAATGTAATCTCCAATGCCCTTGCCAATAATCTTGTTACTGTGATAAATGTTCATCATTATGAAGAGTTGGCTACAAGTCCTGATGCACATTTTAATAGGCTAATAGCTTTATGGCAACAGATAGCAGATCGCTATAAGGACAAGCCTGATAGTCTTTACTTTGAGCTTTTAAATGAGCCAAATGGAGCGCTTGATAAGACGAAATGGAATTCCTGGATTCCAACCCTTATAAGCACTATCCGCTCTATAGATCCAACCCGTACTATTGTAGTTGGCGGGGTAAACTGGAATAGCATTGATGGATTGTATGACCTTAACTGGCCTACAAATACAAACCTGATCGCAACATTTCATTTTTATGATCCGTTTATATTTACTCACCAGACGGCAACATGGTCAGACCCATCCATTGCAAATCTGTCGAATGTTATATGGCCTAACCAGATTCCCGATCCAACAAATACTGTACCTATGCCATCTGGAGCTCCTTCCTGGATTACTGACCAGATTAATTACTATAATGCTCATAGTGATAATCTTCCGGGTAGCAAAAAGGATATTTCCAATCGATTTGCACAGGTTTCTAACTGGGCCGCTTCTCATGACTGCCCGGTATGGATAGGTGAATTTGGTTCCTACAGTGGCGTAAATAATTCCACAGATATGGATTCAAGGGTAAAATGGACAGGGTATGTTCGCACTACAGCCGAAAAGTTTGGTTTTGTAACAGCTTACTGGGAATTTTGTGCAGGTTTTGGGATTTATCCATATAAAGATGGGCCGTGGATATCAGGGCTTACAAATGCTTTGCTTTCAAACTGGTAGATTTGAAGGTTGATAGCAAAAAATAATTTGTTTTGTTATGTCGGATAAAACCTAAGCTATTCAATCTGTGATATTATACCAAATTTTCCCGCAGATTTAACGGATTGGCCCATATAGGAAAAACACTAAATAGCTTTTATTTGACAAATGAGGTACTAATGTTATAATTTAAGCCAAATAAATTGTTCTCATCTTAAAGATGGGTTTAAAAAGGGGGCTTAATATGAGAATTAATTTCATTAAGATTATTGTTGTGCTTGTCTTTATAATTTTTAAAGCATCAACTGGATTCACCCTAAAAATAGAATGCTCTATTCCTCAAGTACCCACAGCTTCTTATGTTGCCGGCACTCCTGTAAAGACGCTTTCCATAAATCTTGATAAAATCTTAAATCTTGTTTTCTCGAACGAAACCTACACCATGGATTTTGTACCGCAGGGGAGCTTCTACACAATCAGGGTCTTTTACAATTTTGATTCTTCCAGAATTGTTGAAACTGGTTTTCCTGATTATGTTGGAATTAGATATAAAGAAAGCGGGACAATTGGAACAGATTATTTTCTTCATAAAATTAATGAATATTTTGGTAATTTTTTTATCTAATATTCAATTACCATATGATATTGTAACAAACACCGATAAAAAAATTATCTACCGCACAAGACCGCGAGTATTAAATGGAATACCCATTCTGTTTAACGATGAATACATTGGCGACGGCATAGAGATGACCGTAGAAGATACCGGAAATTCCAGAAGTATCTTTTTAAAAATAATATGGCATGATATAGGGAATAGCATCGAAATTACAAATCTATCCCCTTTATCAAATCTACTCGCCTCTATAGAGGAGATTAAAGAGGAAACAATTGTAAAGATAGAGATTTTTTATTACTTTTCTACAGAAAAGCTTTTTATACCTTGTGCAGTTATAACGACAAAGGATGGTAAGAGGCTTTATATTGACACCATAAGCGGTAAACCTATTGAAAAATATAGGGTGCTGGTGGGGAGGTAGTTAAAATATGAAAGTACACACATTAATTAATTATGCTTATATCTCTCTGCTTTTTTTCGTAATATTTACTTTAGAAGGCTGCGTGGTTGGTCCTATCGATTTGCCAGAAATTAACACCAATACTCAGATTGGTCCACAGGCAATTTATCCATGCAATAATGTGGATAGTGATGGAGACGGCATTTATGCTTATTATGACTATGATGATACCGATCCTTTGTTGCCAGGTCCATTTATGATAGTTCAAAATGGATATGGTGGAAATAGTCATATTTACTACTCCCTTTACAGTCAGGCTTGTTCAGATACGATTTTTTTAAGGTCGCATGATTTTACTATCGAATTAAAAAATACAAACGGATATACAAATCTGGCATTATTTCGAATGCAGTTTCTGTTTAGCAATAATACTTTTTATTTTAGAAACTCAGGTGGAATCTCCTGGAATTACACTTTAGATGACAATCACATAAGTAGTTATAAAGAGCTTTTCTCCGAAATAGTTCAGAATAGCAATGTAACAATTAATATTGGAAGCTTTGAAGTACAAAATATGTTTGGTGGTTATACAAATGATGCAATTGCAGGTAATATATTCCTCTTATATAATAAAGAAGTTTTGAATACGGTAACTGCAGGTAGAATTGAAATGGCTATAGATACGATTGGCGCATTCTTAAAGAGTGGAATTACGGGAGCCTCAATTTCTGCCGCCTTGAATGAAATAAAAAACAATTATTATGCATGGGGTTTATCAAGTATTTCTGATTTGTTAACTACTATACGCGATTATTTTCCATATGGCGTTTATATAGAAGTGTATCGTATCAAGCAGGGGATTGAGAATAATTGGATTCAAGAAAACATAATAAATTTAGATTCTACTGAGGGTAGACTTAAATATGCTTTCTATCCCTCGGATTCTCTAACCATATCTTCGTGGAACTACGAAATAATTAAAGCTGGCATTAAATACTCCCTTCCGAATTTTGATGATATTTTATGGTTATGGGAGAATCTTTCCAGCAGCGTGGAATATGAAAAGATTTCAGGGGTAAATGCAGGAACTATCGCGGGTAATTGGGCAAGTGATGGAGTATTTAAAAGATTTACTTTTCTTCATTATTTTAGCTCGGATAACAATGCGCATGCACTGGTATTATTACCAATATTTAAGAATGGGCTTAATATGTATACCTCAACTCCTCATAATGGTATAGTTGCTTTTGGTAGTAATATAACCCTTGCAAACATGACACTTATTGGGAGTGAATTATCGATTAAAGCAAAGGTTCTCTATGATGATAGTACCAGACGATATTACACAAACTGGGCACATCCATATGTTATTACTGCTGATAAAACCGGTAAGCTGGATGTTTATATTACAAGCATATCTACTATTGATGAACACAAACCCGTAAAGGGCATGCTCAGATTCTTCTCAATTCAACCACTTGTGTCAGTAATGAATACAAGCTCTCCTACAAACATAATCGTAGGTGACAGGATAGTTATAACCAGTTCAGGCAATGGTGTTCAGAAACTGGATACAAATTATAACAATATTCTGGATTTTAATGTTACCAATGTAATTATTGTAGGTAACAATAAATATTACAGCCTTAGCAATACTTATACTCTCAGTAATATTTTAGTAGAGAGTAATATGGTTGATCTGAAAACCGGATATATTCAAAAGAATAACAGCAATTTTGTTTGTACAAATGTAATTCTTCAGGCAGTAAAACCCGTGTTTGTTTTATCGGGGATTAAATCCTCCTATACAAATGGGGAAACTGCTATACTTTCCTTTGAGCTTGATCCATCATTCGACTATCTTTATAATAAGTTTACAAATATGGAGGTGTATTGGTCTGTAACAACTAATGGAATCAATGCAGGTGTTGGCTTGACCCATTATGGTACTGGAGAAAGTTTCATTTATACATTTACAGAAAATGGGAGCTATGAAATAAGTGCTTGTTTGAATTACAACAGTGTTCAATATCAGAAAACTATGACTGTTTTTGCTGGAACAGCCAATGTAGCTTTCTTAAATATTACAAATGGTGATTATATTTATCCTTCCCTCGGAGGAAGAAAAATTGAGTTTACCTGTTTTCCTAATACAACTGTAGAGTTTTCTAATTCAGCTTCAGCGGGAGGTTTTGCCCTTACTCCGAATGGCACACCACAAAATCCTTTAAGCATTAAAGTAGGAGCGGAAGGAAGAAGCAATATTTATTACATTGCAAACAATATTTTTGGAAATACCGCTGTAAATATTACTACAAGAATTGCCGGATCTCTTACCGGTAGTATAACCGGCCTTGTTATCAAGTATAACAATAACTTTACCCTGGAAGAGATTATGAATGATACAAATGCAGTTCTAACATATGAAAGTGGAAGTTACCACTAGTTATGGTAGCATTGATACAACCGACGAATTTCTTGAAAAACTGCAAAATGAAGATGACTACAATGGTGGGGCTGGTAACATTGATAATTGGAGCGATTACTTAACAAATAAGGTAGGATTGCATTCCGATGAAGAGGCTTATTGGGTAAATCAAGTAAATCCTCCTGGAGGTTATTCATGGAGAAGGCTTAGTCCCTGGATCTGGGCGGGTATTGATTGTAGGGGATTTGTACAAAGGTGTGCAAAAGCACCAAGATATAGCAACGGCGACAAGTTAGTTCCTGACAGAGTAATACCAGATTTAGGTGATAATCCTGATTATGATATAGGATGTCCTGGGTATGCCTGGTTAGTAAACAATTTAAATGAGCCAGGAGAAGTAGAAAATTATGGGAATTGTTATAAAATAACAAATGATTCTGTTAAGCTTAGATATTTACACAAGGGGGATATAATTACCACGGGAAGTCATATAGTAATAATTTATGAAGAACCTGTGGATAATGAAAGTACAACGTTTAATGTTATTAATGCGTATGGTGGAGAGTGGTATCATAGTAGTGAATTTGTTAGAAGAACCATCATTATGCCTTATAATTGGTGGAAAGGAGGTGCAGGAAGAATAAGTGATTCTTATCAATACGGGAGGGTTACCATATGGCAAAAATAATTTTTCTAACATTTCTATTTTTCTTACTTTTTGTATTTTTAAAAACAGGGTTTTCTTCTGAGGATAAATTTATGGGAAAAATTTTTCAAGGAGATGTCTTTGCTTTTTTTAATGGCGAATATTCTCCATTAGTGAGCAATGTTTATACCAACATATTTATCGAGAAAGGAATAGAAAGCCGTGAATTTGATGATACCCCTGATTTTTATCTTTTTAATAATTATATATTAATCTTAAATTACAAACCCATTTCACGACATGGCATTGTATCAATGGCTCGTACACTTCCATCTGAGCTTTTTAACCAAATCTTTATTTTGTTAAAATATGATATGCAATTTTTAAGATTAAGTTTTATTGACCTTAATTACTTTTTGGAAAAAGAGTTGAAGAAAGAAATCCATAAGCTACGAATGGATGTAAACGAAGCTTGTGGAAGGTTTGAAATACTTGCGACGTTAAATATTAAAGGTGAAGATCAGACAAATGAATATTTATTTCAATTTAGTAAAGATCTTGAGAATATTATTATCAAGAAAACAAATGAACTATTATTTACAATTATATCTAACTCTTATCGTTTTAGAATAGAAAAGGAAATGAGGATTACAGATAAATTCGGTAATTTTTATACGGCAAAATTTGATACCCTTTTCAAAAAGTTTATAAAGCTTCCACAAGGTTATTTCACAGACAACAAATCAAAAAAGTATGCAAATATGAGAATGGCAATAAATTCAGAGGAGATTTTAATTAAGGATAAAAATGAAAATTTTTTAGGGAAGCTTAATCCACCTTCTGAAATTATAGTATATTCTGGAAAACCGTCATCATATCAGAACTTTCCGACTCTTCCAAGAGGAAATATAATTTGCGAAAAATTGTTGTGGAAACCAGATTCTGATGGAAACTTTTATTATTCTGCCCGTTCCGACACCCACTGGTGGATATGGAAATGGGCAAAGGTTCACTATTTACCCTTTGTTACTAATAAGCTTTCTGGTAGTAATTACCTTATGGCAAAGTATAAAAACTCGCTCGCATTGATGGATACTGGCAGGGGTGTATTAACACTATCGGGTAGAGCAATAGAACTAAAGAATTATATCCCGGGCAGTTTTGCTATGGGGTTCGATCAGAGAGATAATCTTTATTTGCTCTCTTCAAATCAAATATCAATTTATAGTATCAATGGCACTTTACTTGATTTCTATCCTGTAACAAACGAGATAGAGGATTATGTAATTAGTGAAAAGGGATGTGTTGTTAACTATATGGACAGGAAGGGAGTAAGCCAATACATCCTCTATTTACCAGAAGGAGAAAAGAAGGTTTCTGAAGCAGAGATGGAGCTAAATAGCTGGAGGGTTGATAAAATTCGTATTCTGGCACCGGATAAAAGCTTTGATGTAGCGGGTATAGACATTAGATACAGGGGTAAATCTATAAGAGAGTTCAAGTATGGAGAGAAGGACAATATTCTTCAAGCAAGGATACTATCTCTGGACGAAAAGGGGAATGTATGGGTTAAAGTTGTTTATACCGATGGTCTTTCCGGCGCGCTGGACGGCAAAACGAAAGGAGAGATTATTAAGTTTAATAATAAAGGGGAGTATCAGAACAGAATATATTTAGACAGTGAGGCGGGATTTAATGATCCATTTCAGGACACAGTAGTAATAAATGAAAGCGAGGTTTATCAGCTTGATAGGAGTAGGCTTATTAAATATGAGAAGGAAAAGATAGAAGTGCCGGGACTTGAGGAATCGAAATCGAGGATAATAGACTTTCTCAATAAGAAGGTTTATACGGGTAATAAGAGGAAATACAGTGATGAAGATAAGGCTATTCCTTACGATATAGAGGAAGATTTAATGAAGCTTGATATTGATTATAACCAGCTTTTGATAAATGAGATTTATGCGAGGAGAGGGTATGTATTCAAGGAAGAGAAATGGAGGGAGATTTTTAGTAAGACGAAATGGTATAAGCCGAGGAAGGAGAAGTTTGTGCTGAGTAAAATAGAAAAAGCAAACATGGAGATGTTGGCTAAATGAAGTCTGATTATACCGATCCGATTCGGCACACGGATTTGACGGATTGGACGGATTAGCACGGATAGAAGGAGGAATGAAAGTGCTGTATGAAG
>Ga0315298_1002097_pt1 | contig 34862 bp, 31 predicted proteins | sample WHS_1_MG_FD_203077 | JGI IMG/M metagenome (GOLD analysis project Ga0315298, IMG submission 203077) | Extremophilic microbial mat communities from Washburn Hot Springs, YNP, Wyoming, USA - WHS_1_MG | ecosystem: Environmental > Aquatic > Thermal springs > Hot (42-90C) | place: USA: Wyoming...
GTCGAACCTATTATTACAGTGGGTAATATAACGGTCAGTATTAGGTTTATCTCAGAAATCATAAGCGCCTTTTCTATGTAACTGGTGTTTCTAGCTTTAAAGTCTTGTTTTATGATTTGTATCTGATGTTCTAAGTACCGTAATAGGTTCCCTCCTGTAGCGTATAGTCCAGCGTATCCGTCAAGAAACCTTTTGTAGAGCTTTGCCTTAGTTGTCGAAGACCTCGCCCTAAGTGAGGCGTACAAGTTCTGGGTGTGTATCAAAGTCTGTTAAAATAATCTTTGATTCTGTCCTTATCCATCTAAATATGTTCCTCTCCGCTATATGGTTGAATGTTTGGTCTATGTTCTGCCCGCTTTCTTGATATATGTATGCGGTGAAGGCGAAGAATGGAAGCTCGTTATTAATTGCTTTATCTCTCTCACCTCTTATTGTTAGGTAATCTATGTAAGGGTAGAATATCGTTAGAAAGCCTGTTAGCCCCATAAGTATCATAAACATGTTTTTGAAGATTAACGATAGAAGTGCTGACACTATCAAAGTCAAGGCTCCTAAAATTATCGAATTATATACGGCCCCTTCTATGTAATCTAATAGTCCTTCTGAACCTTTCTCTACCCCCGCATTTCTGTATCGGGGAACGAGGTCTGCTGCTATGTCGTAGACCAGTTTTCTGATTTTTGGGGAACTAATTATCCTTTCTTTTAGGTTAAACTTTATCCTCCTTTGGCTCTTTATGAAGTTTGGGTATCTTTCTAGCAGAAGAAGGGCTATGTTCACAAAGGTGGTTAAGGCCATTACGTAAAGAAGTACTTGATTAGGCTCCATATCTCCCACTGTAGAATTTTATTAAAAGTGGGTAAAGTTGGTTAAACGTGTTGACTTCTTGATCAACTAGTTGTGCTATGAAGTTCCGCTTCCTCTGCAGTTCACTTAAAGTGTCTTTGCTGTCGTCTTCTAGCTTCTTTAAGAGCCTGCTTCTTCTGTAAAGTTCATCAATTCCTTTGTCATCAGGTCCATCACCATATGTTACGACTTTCGTTGACGAAACCCTCCCATTTTTGAAAGTTGGTTCTTCGATAGAACGTATCCTTTTTACTTGTTTCCCATCACTAAGTTTTATGTTAGATAAGAAGACCACACATCTTATCGTTTGTAAGAACGATTCCTCTACTGAAAGAGGTTTTCCTCTCATTCTGCTTAGGAGTTCCTCTAAATTTCCAGCATGGAAAGTCGTTATGCAGCCTAACCCAGTTCCAGCTGCTTGAACAAGTGCTTGAATTTCTACCCCTCTGACCTCACCTAAGGCCACATAGTCGGAAGAGGTTCTTAGTGAAAGTATTGCAAGCTCCATTAGCCCAATATCTTGGCATGAACTTTGCCCTGCTCTCCTAGAAATCAAGCGTTGCCAGTTCGGCCTGTTCCCAATAGCGATCTCCGCAGCATCTTCTATAGTAAGTATCTTACTCGATGGATCAGCTAGTTGAATAAGGGTCGAAAGAAGGGTTGTCTTCCCCGACCCCATTGGACCACTGATTATGATAAACTGTCTCTTTTCTAAGACATGCCATAGATAAGCTGTAACGTCCACATTTATGGTTTTGTTTGCGATAATCTTCTGTATCGTCCAAGGTTTGGATGGAAACTTTCTTATTGTAAAAGTAGAGGAGGGTAGCGAAATTTCTGTCTTATAGGTTAGCATGATTCGGTGGCCTTCTTTAGTGATTATCTCAATATGGGGTGATAGAACATTAACTCCTCTACCATACCTAGAAGCTATCTTTTGTACTATGGAGTCTAATTCTTCCTCTGAAAGAGTTATGTTTGTAGCCATCCAATTGTATTCGGAGTATTCTCTGTGTTTAACGAAGATCGGTTGGTCGCATGAAGAACAAGAGATATCTGTAAGGTTGTCGTCAAAAATAAGCGGTTCGACAACACCATATCCAAGCGTCTCTCTAGCAATTATTTCAGAAAATAAAGCTACTTTTTTGTTGTCGACTTCTATGCCGGTCTCTTTCGCGATTTCTAAGATCTTTTTTTCCAAGTACTCCAAATAGAGTGTTCTATCAAACTCTTTCGTATCCATTGAAGAAATAATGTACCCTAGTATTATTCCAAATTGCTCTCTATCTGTCTCGTTTAATGTGGGCTCCTTAACAAGGTAGTAGCTTTGGCCGTTTGCCTCTGCTATGTAGATCTTAGGCCTATATTCCTTCCCAAGTTCAAGGAAGTATGTTTCTATGACTTTGTAATCTTCTTCTCCCGCAATAGTTGTTAACTTTACTTTGTTTCCTTCGCTTTGTTTATATAAACTCTCTTTAAACTTGTCTTGCGGCTCCTTAGAAAATATGCTTGTAATTAAACCTCTTTTTTCTTTAATCATCTACAAATAAATATGATGATTTTCTTTTAAGCAAAAAAGGAGGGGTTGCCGTTTCCTATGGTTTTGCTGTAGTTGTATATGTCGTTGTGTAGACTTCTTGGCCGTTCTCATTTAAAGCGGAAAGAGCTATTGTATATTGCCTACCTGCTACAACCTCTTGCGTGTTGACTGTTAACGCGGTCTCTTTCCCAGGTGAAAGTTGAGTGTTCAGTTTTGTCGAATTACCGTCAACTGTAACGCTCATGTTGGCTACATTGGTCGTTCCAACGTTTTTTACAATTATGTATGCTTTGTTTTGTGTGGCTATAATGTCTGCTTGCTCTATTATGATTTTAGTAGTTCCTGACATATTTGACGAGTAGTTGTTGTACAGGGAGAAGGCGCCAATGGCTGTTGTGGAAGCTAGGAGAAGAAATATCATCTCTGTTAGGACACGGCTTAAACCTTTTCTTTTTCTGGATCTATTTTTTGTCGTCATGTAATAAGTTTATTGCTGTTTGCAGCTTTTAAGGAAGGTTTTAGAGGTGCTTTTATCCCCATTTTGTGATTAACCTTTTTGATAGAACTTGAAGTTGGTATTTGACGAGCTTCTTTGTCTAGTTGTTCTAGTCTTAATTCTAAGCCCATTTCAGTTTAGCTCGTCGAACGTGTTACCGAATTGTGTTATGGAAGTTGAGTTGGTTGAGGTCTTTGTTTCCGACAACAGTACCTCAATTTTCATTAGAAATGTTGGCTCGTCGCAAGTTGATGTGACAGGGGTATTAATGGATGGCGTGTACTTCAATTTAGACCATGTGTTGAGAATTCGCCCAGGTGACGTCTCTAGAATTATGTTGGATCAAGTTAACCCTAACCCTTGTTCTATTCTAGTATTCTTTGATGGAGGAGGTTACTGTAGGGTGATATAATTGAAGAAAGGCCTATCCACAGCTCTAACTTCCTTAATCATTTTATCTTTGACAATTGCCTCATCCACATACTTGTTGGCTGTATTTACGCCATGGTTTGGCAGCATAACAATAACAAAGGCTCTCCAACCATATTCTGAAATCAACATGATCTCAATTCAAGAGGGTTTGTCATCGGTTGAAATGCTTCTATACAATAATGGGCTCATGTCTTGGAAGGTCGATGAAGTCGTCTTCGACAACGTTTCAGTTCCATTTACCGTCAAGTTCGCCAACCTAACAGAATCTTATGACAAGATGATACTCCCAAAGAGTCTTACTATTCTAGTCGTCTCAGTACCCCTTGTGGGGTACGAAGTAATCTACCTCAAGTCAGAAGGGAAGACCTTAGCCTTCTATAAGATATGAGAAGACATGCCAAGGTCTGAAACTAGTGTTACCATAATCTTCTTTGCCACGATTCTTTTGACAATAGGCTTCATTCTTTCCACGAGAATTAGTCGGATTTCGATCTTGGTTCTACTCTTCCTTCTTATTGCACTCACTTTTATAAACCTTGTAAAATTTACGAGCAATAGAAAAACAGAAAAGGATAATTAATTGACCTTTGAAGCACCAAATAAGGGCCTGTAGCTCAGCCAGGTAGAGCATCGGACTTTTAATCCGAGGGTCGAGGGTCCGAATCCCCCCAGGCCCGCTCTAAGTCTTTTAATTTAGTATTCAATGTTATTTAGCGCTCTATGATGGCATAACAATGGGGGTAACTTTCAGCAGATCATTCAAGGTTCAAGGTCCTTTTGTCTCGCATGAAAGTCCTATCATCGGAGTGGTGTGGTGGCGCAGAATTCTAACTGAAACATCCATCACAGGCTCTCATTTGAAATTGTCCAGTAACATCTCTTCATTGTTCATAATGGCCAGAAAAAGCTTTAGTAAAAACTCCTTTTTTGATCAAAGAAATACATAGAAGTTGGTCTTTGGGTGAAACCTTAACATCGGATATGTTAATAAGTTGGAAGTTAAAACCGCAAAGTTGGTGTGTTGTTATGGTGAAAAGATATAGGGTGTTAACGGAGGGAACTGCAGAAAAGATCGAAGAAGACTTGAACCGAGCTTCTTCAGAAGGGTGGGACGTAGTGGAATTCGGGTATGGTGCTATGCAGACAAAGTTCTGGGCACTCGTAGTCAAAAAAGAGTAAGATCTACTCAAAAGTGTTCTACACTGCTTTGATAGAATTAGTTGGAGTCTTGACTAGGGTGGTCTCCGTTAACTTTTGTCTTTGGGCCGTCAGTCCAGTAAAGTATTGGCTTTAGGGAATTCTAGCAAAGAAGACATATCAAGAGGGCATAGGAATGGCCCGAAATCCTATTAATGGTTCTGAAATCGCTTCGTCTTTCCCCTCCTTAATAGAAGAGTTAATGCTACTGTCATTATCACAATAAGTAATAATCCTAGGCTAGTTTGTGTCAGAATATCTGATCCAAGGTTGGGTGAAGGTGTTGTTGACGTTGCTGGAGATGACGTAGTTGTGGGAGATGTTGTCGTATTAACAGTTGTAGCTGTAATGGTCGAAGTTTGGATGGTAGTCTTTGTGGTTGCTGTGGTCGTGGTAGCAGTGGTGGTTGTAGCTGAAGTGGGAATAACTGTAGTTGTCGTTGCGGTTGTGGTGGTGCCAGCTGTTTCTCCACCGTTGGATAACCCCCTTGTAGAGGATCGGAACCGCCAGTCTGAGTCAGCGTCTGTATCAAACCCATTTGGGTATCTCTGCCAGCTCCGATCATCATTATATGTGTCGCTGAAGGTAGGTGTTCTATCTACCTCATTACCTTTAGAATCCTGTAGGATGGTCGATTCACCTTCATTATCTAACCATTGTGAACCGTATGTTACAACGTAATATCCGCCGGCTGGAACCCTGGCCCCTGATGGGATTGAGATAGTAACTGTTTCTCCTGCGGTAGTGGATATTCTCCACCCGCTGATGTCGATGTAGTCTGAAGTCGGGTTATAGAGCTCCACCCACTCTTGTCCAGCATCAGTTCCCGTAGGGTTCTGCTCAATTTCGTTGATTACAACATGGGCTACTGTAGGGCTAGATGATTGGGCTTGAGCGTTAAGCGTGTAAAGGGTGTCTGCAACGTAGTTCACTGCGAGGTTGATCGACTCGATAGCCCTTTCTCTAAAAATAGGGTTGTTCCAATCATAGTTTCGGTCCATCCAGACAGCAGTAAGGTTTCCTTTTGGGTCGAAGGTGGTATCGTAGGCAAGACTTACAGCCGCGTTATAAGCGGAAACGTTGTCTAATCTACCATCATACGTTAAATACTGGTTGAACTCCGAAATATAGTCAGTAGTTCTTTTTTGCACATAATCCTCGTAATCACTATGATGGACTTCGTTACCCCAGCAGGTCTGCGAGCCCATGACATGGCCGAAGACCGCCATATCAGAAATGTAGTGGGTCATAATCCCGGCATGTTTTGCTGCATTCTTTAGGTCACCTTGTATCAAATATGTCAAGGATTTCAAGTACTCTTCTTCAGCTCTTGTGGCGGCTGAATCGTCTTGCAACGCACCATTTTGGTAGAAATAAATGTGGTGTTTTCCTGTATCTCCTATTCCATCTACTGCTTGTCCGTTATCAGGAAGCTCTGTCCCATACAAATAGGTTGCCAAATTATCGAGGATGTAATCTTTCTTATCGTTTGGTAGCCAGTCTAAAGCGTGCTGAGCGACCCAATCGTGGGTTCCATAGTTTGGGTTTGATGGGTTTGAGCTGAAGCCGCCGTTGCTCCAACTTTGAACTCTATCAAAGGATGGTAGAGATAGAACCAGTAGAAGAGAAAGTAGAATTGCGCATTCTTTTAGCCTGTATCCGAAGGGTTCATTCATCTGAATCAATTAAAAGGTATCAATATTTAAAGGTGGGATCTCATGGTGCTGTCTCACACTCCCCCTAGGTCGTGATCGTGGTTTGGGCTGTGCGCTTGGTGGTAAGGCTCGAAGAACCCGTGCTTGTTGCGAGAAAGGTGAAGCAGACGGTTTGTTGGCTGTTCATAAACCTCGCCTTTATCCATATGTGTCCTATTGTCGGTTGGTTAATCTTTATTTATGTAGGATTGTAAGTTGTTGCAGAAGCTGTATGCTGAATGATGTTGAATTCATCTGTAAAGGCGGTTTCGGTAGTGAGGCGGAGATCGATGTTGAGCTCAGGCGGTCATTCCCAGGTATAGGAGGAAACATACGCACTTATCAGGCTTTGCCTGTGGCTTTTAGAAAGGAGTTCAGTAAGTCGGTGAATATAGGTCACAAGCTTTTTCTTAAGCACACAATTATAAAAAAGCTTGAAGACTACTTTTTTAAGAAGGGGTTTTACCAGTATGCGCATATAACTAGACCTCTCGGCTCATCTCAAGTCGGATACATCTATGAGTGGGCGTTCGGTAGTGACGTCTTCCCTTGGTACTATACTGATGAAGGAGGGGAAAGCATCCCAGTTGAACTAGACGATTGGAGAAACTTCGTTGAAGCATTTAGTGAGGCAGGTATCGATCTTCAGAAAGACTGCACTGACCCAGATAATGGGCGTGTCTCGCAGAATATTATACATCAGTTCCCGTTTGGAGCTAGCTTTAGCCAGCCTAAGCTTAACCGTCTCTGGAAGAGGATCGACTTCGGTGATAAAAGTGTTGTTATAAACTACGACCGGCTCCTATCATACTTGGCTCGGAATGAAGTGGACATAAGGGAAAATTTGAGGGTTGGAAGGTTTGACATGGTAAAGCTCGCGTGTAAATACTTAATGTACGGTGAACAGATGGATCCTAGGGAGCTTGGGGAGCTGACGGTGTTGGTAAGGGACTATAGGCTCTCGACTTTATCCCATCTTAACACGAGGGGTGTGGAGGGGGCGCAGGAGGTAAAGCTCCTTTAACTCTGAACTTGTTCTTTATCAAAACTTTTTTACAAAGGTTCCATAAGGAAGAATTCAAGCATTCATGTTTTGTCAATTATTTATGACACCTACATTAATTACTTTAGTATTCAAATGTTAAGGCTTGCTTTGGAAAAACCAAATCTTACAGACAATGCTCTACTGATTTTGGAGAAAAGGTATCTTGCCAAGGATGAGAACGGCAAGGTCATGGAGACTCCAGAAGAAATGTTTATGAGGGTTGCGACGGCCGTGGCTTCGGCTGAAAAGCTTTATGGCAAGAGCGATGAGGAGGTTGCGAGGTTCGCTAACGAATTCTATCAGATGATGGTTAACCTCGAGTTTCTCCCAAACAGCCCAACCCTGATGAATGCCGGCCGTCCCCTTGGCCAGCTGTCGGCCTGTTTTGTCCTTCCTGTTGACGACTCCATGGAAGGGATCTTTGACGCTGTAAAGAATGCTGCCCTTATCCACAAAAGTGGAGGTGGGACTGGGTTTTCTTTTTCTAGGCTTAGGCCGGCAAATGATATTGTGAAATCGACTAGGGGGGTGTCTAGTGGCCCTGTCTCTTTCATGAGAGTCTTTGACGCTGCCACTGAAGCTATAAAGCAGGGTGGTACTAGAAGGGGTGCTAACATGGGTGTTCTGAGAGTTGACCACCCTGACATACGTTCATTTGTAACCTGCAAGCTTGACAAGAAGTCCTTCCAGAACTTTAACATTTCGGTGGCTGTAACAGACGACTTTATGAAGAAGTTGAAGGAGGACGGAGAATATGCTCTGGTGAATCCGAGGACAAACCAGCCTGTCAAGAGCGAGAAGGCCAGAGACATCTTCAACCTCATTGTGGAGACGGCTTGGGCAACAGGCGACCCCGGCGTCATATTCATAGACCAGGTAAACAAGGCGAACCCGCTGCAGTCAATAGCCCAGATAGAGAGCACGAACCCATGTATTGTAGGAGACGCTTTAGTTTCGACAGAGTTTGGGTTGATGAGGATGGAGGACCTAGTTCAGAAGCATTCTCTTGGCGGAATCCGTATAGCAACAGACAACCGAGTGCCGATCGAGGTTGTGAACTCTGATGGGTCGATATCGCTGATGCAGATTTCAGAATCTGGGACATCATTCAATCAGATCTCAAAGGCCATCTTCTCCGGCGTCAGGGAAGTGTGCAGGATAACAACAGAATCTGGCTACGAAGTCGAAGTTACCCCCGATCATAGACTTCTCACAGACAAAGGTTGGGTTAAGGCATCTGATCTCACAAAAGAGCACCGCATCCTGATACAGTCGGGTGAGGGAGGCTTCAACACCAACAGGAGCCTTCCATTCGAAGTCAAAAACGAATTCAAAGGAGAGAATGGTAAGACGACAAAGTTGAACCTTCCAACAGAATGGAGTAAAGAGCTGGGACAGGTCCTCGGATGGCTAACAGGAGACGGCTGGATAAGGGAGGGAAGAGACTGCAGAGTAGGCTTCACCTTCTCAGAAGAAGACTTGGACGTTTTGAACCACCTAAAGCCAATACTGAACGGATGGTATGGTCAAGACATAAAGGAAGTTAAGAGAGGAAACGGAGTCTACCACCTATCATACCATTCAAAGCCGTTTGTAGAATTCTTCGAAAAGCTTGGAGTGAAGCCGGTTCAAGCAGGACAGAAGAGGGTTCCGGAAACAATATTCACGGCGCCAAAAGAGGCTGTAATAGGCTTCCTACAAGGGCTATTCAGCTCAGACGGAACAGTCAGAAATTCATTAAAAAGTGAAAGCGACTGGGTAGCTCTCACATCTTCGAGTTTGATGCTGCTTAAGGAAATTCAGATAATACTTGGGAACCTAGGCATAAAGTCCTGTATCTTCAACAGGTCAAGGCCTAGACGAGATAATCTTTTCGCATATGTTGACAAAGATGGGAATAGAAGAACATATTCTTCAGACGGAATATCATATGAACTAGGTCTATTTGGTTTGAACATAGATAGGTTTAAAGAAGAAATTGGATTCATCGTAACTATCAAGCAGGAAAGGTTGAACAATATTCGCCCTAGAGCGAGAAGACCAGTCAAGTATTTAGACAAGGTTGCATCTGTTGAATCTGTGGGTAAAAAGCGGGTTTATGACCTTACTGAACCTATATCGCACTCCATGATTGCCAACTCATTAGTACTTCATCAATGCGGGGAACAGCCTCTTTTGCCTTATGAGTCCTGTAATTTGGGGTCTGTTAATTTGAGTTTGATGGTTAAGTCGGTTGATGGCGTGTGTGTTGTTGATTTTGATCGTTTGAGGAGGGTTGTTTGGTCTGCTGTGCGTTTTCTTGATGATGTTATTGATGTGAATAGGTATCCGTTGGAGGAGATTGAGCGGATGACTAAGGCGAATAGGAAGATTGGTTTGGGGGTTATGGGGTTCGCTGATCTTCTTATCGAGTTGGGTGTGCCTTATGATAGTGAAGAGGCTTTAAAGGTGGCTGAGAGCGTTATGAAGTTCATCTCTGATGAGGCGAGAGCTTGCTCTGTCTCCTTAGCGAGGGAGAAGGGTAGTTTCCCCAACTTTGAGAAGAGTAGTTTGTTTGGGCAGTATCCTTGTCTTAGAAACTCGACTTTGACCACTATTGCGCCGACGGGTACTATTAGCATGATCGCTGGGTGTTCGAGCGGCATAGAGCCTCTTTTTTCTGTGGTGTATGTTAAGCACGTTTTAGATGGGGCTGATCTCGTGGAAGTCAACCCGTACTTTGAGAAGATAGCCAAGGAGAGAGGTTTCTACAGCGAGGAGTTGATGAAGAAGGTTGCTGAAATTGGGTCAGTTAGGGGGCTTGATCTCATCCCTAAGGACGTCCAGAGGCTTTTTGTTAGTGCGCACGATGTTGCACCGGAGGTTCATGTGCGGATGCAGGCTGCTTTCCAGAAGTACGTCGACAATGCTGTTTCAAAGACCGTTAACCTAGAAAGTGACTCCACTAAAGAAGAGGTTGGAAGGGTCTTTCTCTTAGCGTACGAGCTTGGATGTAAAGGGGTGACCATATACCGTGATAAGAGTAAGGAGGCGCAGGTCATAAGTTTCGGGCTTGGTGAAGTAAGGGAGAAGCCGATGGCGAAGCCTAGAGAACGCCCTCCAATAACCAAAGGCTTTACCTACAAGATAAGGACTGGCTGCGGTAACCTCTATGTAACGATTAATGAAGATGAAAGTGGCCTATGCGAGGTCTTTACAACCATGGGTAAATCCGGAGGTTGTATGAACAGTTTCGCTGAAGGGTTGAGCAGGCTCATCTCCCTATCATTGCGTAGCGGTGTTGACCCAGGTGCGATAATTGAACAGCTTAAAGGGATCAGATGTCCTATTCCAACTTGGAGCGAAGGTGTCCAAGTTCTCTCATGTTCGCATGCAATCGCACAGGCTATGGAAATGCGTCTTAACGGAAGGCTCAAGGAGCAAGAATCCCTCTTAAAGTACTCGGAACCCACAGCAGAAAAGGTTAGGGTAGTGGATCAAAAGGAGCAAGAACATGTTGAAAGAAAAGATTACCTAAACGGCATGCCGCCGACCTGCCCAGAATGTGGGGCTCCACTCCAGTACTCTGAAGGGTGTTTGATGTGTCCCGCATGTGGGTACAGTGCCTGTTCATAAATTTTATAATCTCTTATCTTAGGTAACGTTTAAATACCCATCGTCTTAGGGTTTATTAGGCGTTTTTGATGGAAATTCTTTCAGATTACCTCTTCATAGAGGTGAGCTTCTATGAGTAAAAAGGCAGAAAAGAAAGAGTTTTTAGTATCTGATCACATTCTAGTTCCAAAACATGAAATATTATCCCCTGAAGAGGTTCAGAAGGTTCTTGAAACCTACCATGTTAAACCTCATCAGTTGCCTTACATCCTGTCAACAGATCCTGCGATAAAGGAGCTCGGGGCGAAACCAGGGGATATTATAAAGATAACTAGAACTAGTGAAGCCTCCGGCGTTGCCTACTACTATAGGTATGTTATAGAGTGATAGTTGATGGTGGAGAAAAAGGCACAAGATTTGTGGCCTCTTCTCAAGACCATTGTAGAAGAGGAGGGTATTGCCAGACAGCACATAAACTCCTATAACGAGTTTGTGAAGTACGGCCTACAGACCATAGTTGATGAAATAGGTAAGATAGATGTTGAAACGTTAACTAACCCTTATACGGTGCAGTTCGGGAAAATAAGAGTAGGTGCGCCAAGGGTTACGGAGCACGACGCTTCGAAGACATTTGTTTCACCCATGGAGGCTAGAATAAGGAATTTAACGTATTCCGCTCCTATGGAACTAGAGATGAAGATCGTCTCAAATGGGGTGGTTACCGATTCACAGTATCTTTACATTGGAGATTTACCTGTCATGGTCAAGTCCGACCTCTGCCCCCTATCTAAGAAGTCGTACGATGAGCTTATTGAGGAGGGTGAGGACTACTTAGACCCAGGCGGCTACTTCATAATAAACGGTTCAGAGCGTGTCATTGTAGGGCTAGAAGACTTGGCTCCGAACAAGATCCTCGTTGACATAAAGAAGCAAGGAGGTGTGAACATCTACGTTGCAACTGTTTATTCTTCAGTTGTAGGGTACAGGTCTAAGCTGGAGATATCTCTACACCAAGATGGTGTTATTTACGCTAGGTTCTCTAACGTCCCAACCGACATCCCGGTAGTGGTGTTGATGAGGGCTCTAGGTTTAGAGTCTGATAGAGAGATCGTGGAAGCGATATCGCTAAAACCGGAAATCCAAGACTTCCTGGGTCCAACGTTTGATAAGAGCAGCGATGTTATAACTGTCGGAAACGCTCTTGTCTACCTAGGTAACAGGGTTGCTCACGGTCTCCAAGAAGAATATCGTGTTAAGCGCGCTGAAAACGTCCTAGACTGGGGGCTGCTTCCTCATCTAGGGAAGCTGCCACAAAACCGCATCGACAAAGCGCTCTTCATAGGGGAAGCCGTGTGTAAGCTTCTAGAATACAAGTTGGGGTGGATCCCTTCCGACGATAAGGATCACTACGGAAACAAGGTCATACGTCTCGCTGGCCAACTTTTAGCCGACCTATTCAGGACCTGCTTTAGAAATCTCGTAAAAGATATGAAGTATCAACTGGAGCATTCGGGGCAGAAAAGGGGGATAGGTGTAGTCAATGTCGCGATTCGCCCTGGAATAATAACCGATAAGCTTAGGAACGCTATAGCAACTGGAAACTGGGGAAGAGGGAAGGTAGGTATAACACAACTCCTCGATAGAACCAATTACCTCTCTACAATAAGCCATCTTAGAAGGATACAGTCTCCACTCTCCAGAAGCCAACCAAACTTCGAAGCGAGAGACCTCCACCCGACCCACTTTGGAAGGATCTGCCCATGTGAGACACCTGAAGGCTCAAATTGTGGCCTCGTAAAGAACCTAGCTCTCTCAGCGATCATCTCGGTTGTATCTGACCCTAGAGAAATATACAACGTAGTGTCGCAGATCGGGCTCATTCCGTATAAAGACGCTTCTAGGGAGGTGAAAATGAGGGGTGCCCGAGTCTTCCTCGACAGTAGCCTGATCGGGTATGTTCTGGATGCGGAGGGTATGTGCGAAGAGTTCAGAAATATGAGGAGGAACGGGTTAATAAACAGCGACGTGAGCATATACTTGAAGGTTCCTCAGAATCCAAACGCTGAGACAAGAATTTACATAAACGCTTACGCGGGAAGAGTTCTTAGGCCTCTAATAGTCGTCAAAGAAGGGGTTCCAAGGCTAAAGCAAGAAGACCTGGACGAAGTTCTCAAAGGCAAGGTCTCATGGAGGGAGCTTTTAAAGAAAGGGGAGCTTGAGCTGATAGACGCTAACGAAGAAGAGAACTGTCTAATCGTAACCAGCCCAAGTCAACTGACGACTGAGCACACACATTTAGAGATTTCTATGACTGGTATGCTTGGCGCAGTCGCATCGATTATACCGTATGCTGAACATAACCAATCACCTAGGAACACTTATGAAAGTGCGATGGCAAAGCAGGCGCTTGGCTTTCCTTCTCCAGTATACAAGCATATAATGAACGTCAGAGCGCACCTTCTAATTTATCCGCAAAAGCCGATGGTTACGACCGGCTCATTTGAAATGTTGAACTTGAACGATAGACCTATAGGACAAAACGCAGTAGTGGCCGTAATGTCGTACGAGGGCTACAACATCGAAGACGCTATCGTAATGAACAAAGCCTCTGTTGAAAGGGGGTTTGGAAGGACCTTCTTCTTCAGGCTTTACGAAGCTGAAGCACAACTCTACCTAGGGGGCATGAAAGACAGGTTCGAAATACCTAGCCCTGATGCGAACATTAAAGGTTACCGTGGCGACAAATTCTATCGCCTTCTAGAACAAGATGGTGCCACATTCCCTGAGGCTAACGTCTTAGGAGGGGACGTTCTAATTGGGAGAATAAGCCCACCACGCTTTACCGAAGAATATAGGGAGATCGAAGTAAGCGGCCCCTATATGAGGGACACATCGGTCGCTGTAAGGCCTTCAGAAACTGGAATAGTCGACTCAATAATAATGTCAGTCAATATGGAAGGAGGTCGAATGTTCAAGATCAAGGTCAGAGACATGCGTATTCCAGAGATCGGCGATAAGTTCGCTTCAAGGCATGGGCAAAAAGGTATCGTAGGCCTCCTCGCTCAGCCAGAAGACATGCCGTATACAGAAGACGGCGTGATTCCCGACCTTATAATAAATCCACATGCTTTCCCATCAAGAATGACAGTGGGGCAGTTCATCGAATCAATAGGCGGGAAAGCAGGCTCACTGAGAGGCTCTATAGTGGATGGAACATCATTTTCAGGAGAAACAGTCGATTCGATAGAGAAACAACTTAACGACCTCGGATTCATCAAGACAGGAAAAGAAGTTATGTACGATGGGCGGACGGGTAGAAGGTATCCTGCTGAGATCTTCATCGGAGTGGTCTACTACCAGAAACTCCACCATATGGTCGCAGATAAGATACATGCTAGGGCGAGAGGGCAGGTCCAGATGCTAACAAAGCAACCCACTGAAGGAAGGTCTAGGGGAGGAGGGTTGAGGTTCGGTGAAATGGAACGCGACTGTTTAATAGCATATGGAACTTCGATGGTCCTCAAAGACAGGTTATTAGACGAATCAGATAAAACGGACGTATTCATCTGCGAAAATTGTGGGCTTATATCATATTTTGATGCGAGAACCAGGAAGTACGTTTGTAGGGTCTGCGGACCTAACGCGAAGATCGCAACAGTCTCCATGGCCTACGCTTTCAAACTTCTCATACAAGAAATGATGAGCCTAAACATCCTACCTCGGATGATTCTAAAGGATAAAATATAGGTGAAGAATATGTCTATCGAAGAGCTCCAAAAGAACATCGGAGGAATAAAGTTCACAATATTCTCCCCATCTGTTGTAAGATCCTATAGTGTAGTCGAAATAACCGCTCCTGAAACCTATGATCGAGACGGCTTACCGGTCCCAGGGGGGCTCATGGACCCTAGACTTGGAACATTAGAACCTGGTCAGAAATGCGCCACCTGCGGTAACACTTCTGCGAAGTGTCCTGGCCACTTTGGGCACATCGAGCTTGCTGAGCCAATAATACATGTGGCTTTTGTTGACGACATATACGCGATACTTCAGACAACTTGCCGCGTCTGCCACAAGATAATACTTAACGAGGAGACTATAAATGAGTACAAAAAGCTCCTCACAGATAGGACGTACATCACTCCGGAGGTCCTCGAGAAGGTATCAAGGGAAATTAGGGTTAAAGCTAAGAAGATAAGACAATGCCCGCACTGTGGCAGCCCTAAGTATGAAATTCAACTCGTAAAACCTACAACCTTCTACGAAGTTAGAGAAGAGGGACCGTCTAGGCTTCTTGCAAGCTCCATTCGTGCTTGGCTCGAAGAAATTAATGATGAAAACCTCATACTGTTAGGGTACGAATTAGGCAAAGTTAGACCTGAATGGTTTGTTCTACAGGTCCTGCCTGTCCCTCCAGTAACGGTACGCCCGTCCATCACCCTTGAGACAGGTATACGCTCTGAGGACGATCTCACACACAAGCTAGTGGATATTCTAAGGACCAATCAGAGGGTGAAGGAAAGTAAGGAGTCGGGCTCGCCACCACTCATAGTGCAAGACTTAGTGGACCTTGTTCAGTACCACGTCACAACCTACTTTGACAACGAGGTAAGTGGGATACCTCAAGCGCATCATAGATCTGGTAGACCCCTTAGGACGCTAAGTCAGAGGCTTAAGGGGAAAGAGGGTCGTTTTAGAGGTAACCTCTCAGGAAAACGAGTTGACTTCTCAAGTCGTACGGTGATTTCCCCTGACCCTAATCTTGACATAAATGAAGTGGGAATTCCTTTGGAGGTTGCTAAAAAGCTCACAATACCTGAGAAGGTCACAGAATGGAATATTGAACGTCTCAGACAACTCGTGGTAAATGGCGACAAATATCCAGGTGCTAACTATATCATTAGACCTGATGGCGTTAAGATAAGGCTCGACTACGTTCAAGATAGGACCGCGGTAGCTTCCGCTCTAGCCCCAGGATATGTGGTCGAGAGGCATCTCGTAGATGGCGACATAGTTCTATTTAATAGGCAACCGTCGTTGCATAGGATGTCCATAATGGCGCATACCGCTAAAATCCTCCCAGGAAGAACTTTTAGATTACATCCAGCTGTCTGCACCCCCTACAACGCCGACTTCGATGGAGATGAAATGAACCTCCACGTCCCACAAGGTGAAGAAGCTCGATGCGAAGCCGAGCTCCTCATGCGAGTTCAAGACCAAATACTTTCACCGAGATATGGCGGTCCTATAATTGGAGCTATAAGGGACTTCATAACTGGAGCTTATCTGCTGACGAAGGACGACTCTTATCTCACTAAAGAAGAGTTCGTTAACTTGGCGACAATAGGTGGATACGCGGGCGAACTCCCCGAGCCTGCGGTGAAGGAGCCAGAACCTCTATATCTTGGTAGACAGCTCTTTTCGCTTTTCCTGCCTAAAGGGTTCAACTACGTCTTAAAGTCGAGTTGGTACGGGAGGCCAGTGGTGATAAGGGATGGCGTTCTAGTCTCAGGTGTTATCGATAAAGCCTCTATCGGTGCGGAGAGACCTGATAGCGTTCTACATAGGATCGTAAAAGAGTATGGAAGCGAAGTTGCGAAGAACTTTCTGAACTCCATACTGCGTGTCATTAAGGCGTACATCACTCTAAAAGGTTTCACAATCGGTTACGACGACTTCTGGCTTCCACCGAGTGTGATGAGATCTATCAGGCAGGGTGTAGCAGACGCCTACAAGCGAATAGAAGACCTGCAGAAGCAATACAGTGAAGGGAAACTTACCCTGATGAGAGGTCTTTCCCCAGAAGAAGCTCTAGAGTTATATATAGTAAATGAGTTGTCGAAAGCACGTGATGCGGCGGGGAAGACCGCTGACAAAAACCTTCCAGACGATAATAGCTCGATTGTGATGGCTCGTACAGGTGCCAGAGGCTCTCCATTGAATATCGGGCATATGGCTGCGGCCCTAGGGCAGCAATCAATACGAGGGAAGCGTATTATAAGGGGTTACGAAAACAGGACTTTATGCCATTTCAAACCAAATGACCCAAACCCTGATTCTAGGGGGTTCATCAAATCAAACTATAGGGAGGGGTTGAATCCGCTTGAGTTCTTTTTCCACGCAATGGGTGGGCGTGAAGGGCTTGTTGACACAGCGGTTAGAACGCAACAAAGTGGGTACATGCAGAGAAGGCTTGTCAACGCGATGGAACATCTTAGGGTAGAATATGACCGCACAGTCAGAGACCCTGAAGGAGCGATAATTCAGTTCCTCTACAGCGAAGATGGAGTTGACCCTTCGAAGAGTGACCATGGTAAAGCTGTTAATGTTAATAGGCTAATAGAAGCAGAACAACTTTCTGCAACCGGTCAACCAATAAGTGAAAAGGAGCTCGATTCGCTTTTATCGAAATACTCTGCCAAGCTTAATCCGAAGATTGTGGATGAACTGAAGGTGGCGCTATCTAAATCTAAGCTTCCTAAGGTGAACGCTGAACGTGTTTTGGAACGCACTTCGGAACTCTTTGAACAGGCTCTCATAGAACCTGGTGAGGCTGTTGGAATCGTTGCTGCTCAGTCGATAGGTGAGCCGAGCACACAGATGACTCTTAGAACATTCCACTTTGCGGGTGTGAAGGAAAGGGATATCACGCTCGGTCTTCCTAGGCTCATAGAGCTCGTTGATGCGAGAAGGCAGCCCTCCACCCCAACAATGGATATTTACCTACTCCCAGAGGTGGCAGGGGACTTGAATGTCGCGAAGAAGATCGCTACTGAAATACGTTTCTCGAAGATAAACGACGTTGTTAAAGGCAGTGAAATCGATCCTAGCGGGCAAATCACAATTGTGCTAGACGTCAACGCTATGGAAGAGTTGGTCGTGACTGCTGCAGACGTCGCAGCGGCAATAGAAACGAGCAAGAGAAAACCTGAAGTAGTAGGGGAAGACACGATCATAATTATGATGGAAGGCGCAGACCTCCTATCGCTTCAAAGGATGAAGACTAAGATATTAAGCAGCAGGCTAAAAGGAATACCGGGAATAACTGAAGCGACCGTAGTACGGCAAGGAAACGAATGGGTAATTCAGACTAAAGGCTCAAACCTTGCGAAGGTTATTAAGATCGAAGGCGTCGACCCAAAGAGGACGATAACCAACGACATCTACGAAATCTGGTCCACTTTAGGGATCGAAGCAGCCAGAGCCGCTCTGGTCAAGGAAATTAGAAGTACGATGGAGGAACAGGGGTTAGAAGTGGATATAAGGCACATCTGCCTTGTGGCAGACTTGATGTCAGTAACTGGGTCATTAAAACAAGTCGGACGCCATGGTGTGGTGGGAGGAAAGGCTAGTGTTCTAGCTAGAGCCGCTTTCGAAATAACGATCCCAACGCTCGCAGAAGCCTCGGTAAAGGGTGAAACAGAACAGTTGAGAGGTGTAACAGAAAGTGTTATAGTAGGGTTACCCATTCCAGTAGGGACTGGTATGGTTGATCTATTTATAACCCAAGGTGAAAAGGTAAATGGAAAGGAAGGCGCTTGAAGAGTATCTAGCAAAGGTGCATAAAAAGGGGAAACTAGTTTACGGCATCAAGGAGGTTGTGGATGAGCTGAAGGGCTCTAAGGCTGTCGTAACTTCGACGACCCTCGATCAAAAGGTTCGTCAAAAGCTGCAAAGAGACTGCAAAAAGCTTTCAATACCGCTCATAGAATATAATGGGACCTCGATCGAGATGGGGAAGGCTATCGGGAAAAAGTTTAGGGTCTCCGTTTTGTCAATAAAGTCAACCGGTGGTTACGATATAAAAGAGCTACTTAACGAAGAAGTTAAAAGTTGACCTCTGATGCCGAATAAGATAACATGGTCTTCCCAAGAACTCGAGTTGATGGCTCTTTTTCAGAGAATAAGTGGAGCGACCGCTAAGGACTGCGTAGTCGACCAAAAGATGAACCGAATAATCTTCTTAGTCAGCGCGGATGAGATAGGGCTTGCGATAGGAAAGAAAGGTTCATGTGTGAAGACCATTGAAAATATGATTAAAAAGCCAGTTGAAATAGTGGTCTATTCCAATGACCCCATCCAGCTTATAAAAAACGCATTAAATAAGAAGTACATCAACGAAGTACGACTAAGTGAAAGGCTGGATGGGAGTAAAATAGCTGTCGTCGTTCTTAACAACCCGAAGTTTCAAGGCGCTGTTGTCGGTCTAGGTGGAAAAAACGCTGAAAGAGCCCGCCTTCTGATTCGGAGATACTTCGATATCGCTGACGTGAGGATAGTCGTTCAACCATAGCCTTAAAAAGGAAAACGGTTAAATAACTGCAAGAAGTCCGCCTTTCTGCTGATAAGATGGCGAAAAAGTCCCCAAAGGGAGAGTTTGCGGCTCGAAAGCTGATAAATAAAAGGAAGCACTCTAGATGGTCTAGTAAGAATTACGTTAGACGCGCCCTTAGAATAAAAGAAAGGTTCGACCCACTTGAAGGTGCGCCACAAGCCAGAGGGATCGTCCTCGAAAAGGTAGGTGTCGAATCCAAACAGCCTAACTCAGCTATAAGGAAATGTGTTCGCGTCCAACTCATAAAGAATAACAAGCAGATAACCGCCTTCTTACCTGGTGATGGCGCATTAAACTATATCGACGAACACGATGAAGTTCATGTTGAAGGTATAGGAGGTACTTTGGGGCGTTCCATGGGAGACATTCCTGGTGTGAGGTTCAAAGTATTTAAGGTGAATGGTATCTCTCTACCCATGCTCGTTTTGGGTAGAAAGGAGAAACCTAGGAGGTAAGGTTTATGTCTAAGTCTGATACCTCAAACCTCCTGCTATTTGGGAAGTGGAGTTTTAAAGACGTTAAGGTCGAAGACCTCAGTCTTAAGACCGCGATAGACCTCAAACCAACCTTACTTCCACATTCTTTTGGGAGGCACGCCAGTCAAAAGTTCGCAAAGTCTAGAACCAATATCGTTGAACGCTTAGCTAACGTATTAATGCACTTTGGAAAGAAGTATGCCAAGAACACGGGAAGGATGGGTGGGAAAAAGTATAACTCTCTCAAAATTGTGAGATCTGCGCTTGAAATAATCCATCTTAAAACAGGTCAGAACCCTTTGCAAGTTCTTGTAAAAGCGATAGAAAACAGCGCACCTAATGAAGACACTACTAGACTGATGTACGGTGGTGTCGTTTATCATGTCGCAGTTGACATATCCCCTCAAAGACGTGTCGACCTGGCTCTAAGGTTCATATCAGAGGGGGTTAGGGAGGCGACGTTCAACAAAACCACCTCTATAGAAGAGGTTCTGGCTGATGAGCTGATTTTAGCGGCTAACAACGACCAAAACAGTTATGCCATAAAGAAGAAGAACGAGCAAGAACGCATAGCGATGTCTTCTAGATAGAACCAACTAGGCCCAAAAATATCGCGTACATTCGACCCTATGATTGGCTTCTTATCTTATAACCTTGTTAATATATCCAGAACCATAGAGTTTATATAATCAGTTTGAAGTTCAAAATTGGTGCAAGGTGTAAATCATGTCTAGTAAACCACATCTTAACCTGGTAGTAACAGGCCATGTTGACCATGGAAAGTCAACTACGATGGGCCATTTCCTAGTGGAAATGGGCGGAATTGACCCTAGGACGATTGAGGAGTATGCAAAGGAATCTGAAAAGACCGGCGCTGGTGACACTTTCAAGTACGCTTGGGTGCTTGATAGGCTGAAGGATGAGAGAGAACGTGGTGTAACGATAGACCTCGCCTTCCAAAAGTTCGAAACGAAGAGGTACTATTACACGCTCATCGACGCGCCAGGACACAGAGACTTCGTGAAGAACATGATCACGGGTGCGAGCCAAGCCGATGTCGGGATTGTTGTGCTGTCAGCTAAACCAGGGGAGACCGAAGTAGGTGTTGGGTTCGGAGGGCAGACAAGGGAGCATGCCTTCTTACTTAAGACGCTAGGTGTTCAGAGTGTAATCGGAGTTATCAACAAAATGGACGATGCTACTGTTAAATATTCTGAAGCGAGGTATAAGGAGGTAAGAGCGGAGTTTGAGAAGCTACTAAGAATGACAGGATACGACATTACAAAGGTCCCGTTTATCCCAGTTTCAGGTTGGGTAGGGGACAATCTTACGCAAAGGTCGGCGAATATGCCGTGGTATAAGGGTCCCACTTTGCTGGAGGCGCTAGACCAGGTGCCTGAACCAACAAAGCCAACTGACAAACCATTCCGTATGCCTATTCAAGATGTCTACTCTATTACTGGTGTAGGCACTGTGCCTGTTGGGAGGATTGAGACAGGTGTCGTGAAACCAGGTGATAAGGTAGTCATTAACCCAGGGAACTTGGTGGCTGAGGTTAAATCGATTGAAATGCATCACCAACCGATAGAGAAGGCTATTCCTGGTGACAACGTTGGGATGAACCTAAGAGGGGTATCTAAGACCGACTTGAAGAGAGGGTTTGTCATAGGGAACGCGGACAACCCGCCAACTGTAGCAAAAGAGTTCATTGCCCAGATCATTGTAATATACCATCCTTCCGCCATATCTGCAGGTTACACTCCTGTTCTGCACGCCCATACCGCTCAGGTTGCGACTACGTTTAAGGAGATCTTAGCAAAGATCGATCCAAGAAGTGGCCAGGTAGTTGAAGAGAAACCTAAGTCGATTAAGACAGGTGACAGCGCACTAGTAAGACTTGCCCCGTTAAGGCCTTTAGTAATCGAACCATATAGCCAAATACCACAGTTGGGTCGCTTCGCGATTCGTGATATGGGTACTACGATAGGCGCTGGTATTGTGAAAGAGGTCACAGTAAAAGGCTAAAAACCCTTAATTCTACACAGAAGCGGTGTGTGCCTGTTGCCGGGGAAAGCGAAAATAATACTAACGAGTACAAACGTCAAGCTACTGAACGACGTTTGCGAGCAGATAAAGTCTATTACTGAGAAGACTGGTGTGAAGATGCGTGGCCCAGTCCCGTTACCTACAAAGAAAAGGAAGATCGTCACGATGAAAGCTCCGAGTGGCCAGGGCACAAAAACGTATGATAAATGGGAATTAAGGATTCATAGAAGGTATGTAGAGATCGACCAAGATGAACGTACCCTAAGGCAGTTCATGCGTTTAAAGATGCCTGAGGAAGTACAGCTTCGAGTTGCTCTTACCTAATTTTTTATTTTATCGCCTTAAGTATCTGGCCTAGGAACTGCGTTTCTGGTAACGCCCCTGTGAATTCTACCTTTCCATTTACTATGGTCTTGGGGACTGATACTACTCCATATTTCTCTGCGAGTTGAGGAAACTCCATAGCATCTATTGCCTCTGCTGTTATGGACTTGTTTTCTAATGCCATCTGATGTGAAGTTCTTACTGCTGAGGGGCAGTACGGGCATGTGAGTGTTATGAAGACTTTGATGTTCACAGGTTTCGCTATCTGTTTAAGGCTCTCCCTCGTCGAATCAGTTAGTCTAGACCTTCCGTTTGAGATGTCTATGATATCATCTAGGATCGTTCTGAATTCGTATCCTGCAGGCATGCCGTAGAACCTTATCCTCATATCATCATCCTTCCCCATTATTATTGCAGGGGTGATTTCCACTTGGTATTCTTTAGCCTTATCCGCATCCTTTGTTAGGTCGTATGACTCAACTTTTATTTTATCTATTGTTTGAGCAAGTTCCTCCATTAGTTGCTTTGCCTCCTTGCAGTATTCGCAGTCATGTTCTTTGGTAAAGACTATCACCCTAATCTCGTCTTGCAATTTGTTAGCGAAAAGTTGTCTTACTCTTTCTCTTTCCTGCTCTGATATTAGGCTCATAGGTCTGGTTATCTCCATGGACTTTTAAATACTGTTCCTTTATCGTTCTTCATTTTACGGTAACCGATTTAGCTAGGTTCCTCGGTTTGTCAGGGTCGCACCCACGTAGTACTGCTAGCTGATATGAGAGGATCTGTATTGGTATTATCTGTGTTATCGGGTTCAGCAACCCCACATCTGGTGTTTTGATGAAAAAGTCGAATATTTCGTTATTTTCCGAGCTCACTCCTACAATGTACCCTCCCCGTGCCTTTATCTCCATCGCGTTAGACATTATTTCCTTCTCCGTCTCTTTGGAGGAGAACACGATACAGGGTGTACCGTCCTCTATTAACGCTATGGTCCCGTGTTTCAATTCGCCTCCACTGAAGCCTTCTGCATGTATGTATGATACCTCTTTGATCTTCAAAGCCGCCTCTAGTGCGGTTGGGTACTGTAGCCCTCTGCCTATTGTGAATACGTGTTCTTTGTCCTTAAGTTTGTCTGCAAGGCGTTTGATATGGTCCCTTGTGCTCGCTGAAGTTAAGTTATATATTATGTTCCATAGATACCTTAGTTTAGCTTCGCCTTCCTCATATTTTCCTGCGACGGTATGCGCCAATAGGGCGAGGACTGCAAGTTGTGCGGTGTATGTTTTGGTTGAGAGTACGCAGACTTCTGGTCCTGTGTTAAGCATGAGTGCGTGGTCGGAGCTCCTGTGGAGTGAAGAGCCGACAACGTTCACTATTGATATGACCTTGGCTTCCTTCTTTTTCGCCGCTCTTACTGCATCCAAAACATCTATCGTTTCCCCACTCTGTGAAACCGCGATGACCAGTGTTTGAGGCGTTAGGTAATCTTCATAGTTTGAAAATTCTGATGCTAATATAACATTTATATGCATTTTAGCTACTTTTGAAAATATGTAGCTCGCTGAAAGACAGGCGTGATAAGAGCTTCCACATGCGACAAAAAAGACACCCTTTGCGTCCTTTATTGCTTTAGCTACGGCGAACAGGTTCGATTTGTCTTGGCTAGCTGCCTTCTGAACGGTTTCCACTTGCTCCGAAATTTCCTTCATCATAAAGTGGTCGAAGTTTCCTTTTTGAGCCTGCTCAATACTCCAGTCCACGCTATGAACAGGTCTCGATACCTCTCTGCCCTCTTGGAGCGAATAGAACTTAACTTCGTAATTCCCGTTTAGGACTATGAAGTCCTTGTCATGAACGTACATGACCGTTTTCGTGTGCTCGAGGAACGCTGGGATATCGCTTGCAATGAAGTTCTCGTTCTTCCCCAATCCAACTACGAGTGGCGAGCCGTTCCTTGCTGCCACTATCTTTTTTTCCCCTTCATGCATAGCCAGTATCGCGTAGTACCCATCTAGTTGCTTAACCGCGTCTTTGGTGGCTTGTTCAAAGTCTTTGCCCTTACGCATTTCGAATTCTATTAAGTTTGGAATGGTTTCCGTGTCGGTCTCGCTATAGAAGTTGAAGCCGTTTTTCTGAAGCATGCTCTTAATATCCTGGTAATTTTCAACAATCCCATTATGAATTACGAGTATCCTTCTGTTATTTGATATATGAGGGTGAGCGTTCTCTTTTGTTACCCCTCCATGAGTCGCCCACCTAGTATGTCCGATACCAACCGTTCCAACCATAGAAAGGAAGTCTAATTTCTTGTTAATGTCCTCAACTCTCCCAATGTCCTTTTTCACTTGGATGCCTTTTTTTTCGTCGAACGTGGCTATTCCAGCAGAGTCGTATCCTCTGTATTCAAGCCTTTTAAGCCCTTTATAGACTATTTCAGCAGCGTTTCTCTCTCCGATGTAGCCGATTATTCCGCACATTGAACAAATATAAGAAAGGCGGGTATAAATTTACCTATGGTGTGCATCTTTTTAATATTAATCACTTACAGTGCAACGGTCATGTGTGATGAGATTTAAGTAAAGACTTATAAATTACAATATAATATTATGAATGGCTTTAAAATGGATGACGCATGGTTGATAGTTAGAGATCAAAATAGGAGTCTGCAATCGTCTACAAAGTTGTTCTTCGAAGGCACACCTGCAAAGGTCTTGGCCAATAAGATTAGTTGGAAGATAATTGGCTCATTAGAAGCGAAGCCAAAATATGCCAGGGAGATCGCTAAAGAGCTCTCTTTGAACGAGCAAAGTGTCTACTACCATGTGAAGAAGCTTTTAGAATGTGGGATAATTAAGGTCGTTGAAGAACAGAGTATCAGAGGCGCTAACGCGAAGAAGTTGTCCCTCTCAGGTGATGGTGTTTCGATACTGTTCAGAAAACCTAGTAAGGAAATGCAAAAACCTTACATTTCAAATGGGAGGCTATGTCGATTCTTCGACGACTTCCTAAAGGATAACGCCTTTGATGGTTACATAGTTGTAGGGTCGCCTGAGCCTCATGGTCCATTTAGGGCTGTTGCACGAGATGGACATTACGCCGCTCAGCTCTCCTACTACCTAGGTAAGTGTTCTGGTCATCCAACGAATTTTTTTGTTCGCCTAGATACTGATATAAAGGCTGAGAAACTCTACAATGAAAACCTTATTTTGATCGGCGGCCCGATTACTAACCTTCTGGTATCAGAAGTGAACCAGTACCTTCAAGTTAAGTTCATCGAACCTAACTATTGGTCTGGTATTGTTGACAAAGAAGGTAATGTGTTCAGCGGGGAAACAGATGCTTTGATCGCGAAGATAAGGAACCCATTCGATAGAGATAGGTGTGTTATCGTCATTGCGGGGGTAAGGCATCAAGGAACAAAGTCGGCTATAATCGGTTTGACTGAATGCTCAGAGGAGGTGCTTAGGGGCTATAATGGTCAACCAAACTATGCGTTGATAATTAAAGGGTTTGACCAGGATGGTGATGGGAAGGTGGATTATACAGAAGTTCTAAAGTCCTACCCCTATTGAATACCATTTAGGTTCAGGTGGCTAATTTGAGTAAAGTTAGGGTTCACTTGTTCGTATCTGGTAGGGTGCAAGGGGTGTTTTACAGGGACAGCATGCGGAGAAAAGCCATGGAGCATAAAGTTTTCGGATGGGTTAGAAATCTCTATGACGGAAGGGTTGAAGCGGTCTTAGAGGGCGATCCGCTGCAAATAGACAAAATTATTGAATGGTGTAAGAGAGGTCCACCTTATGCTAGAGTAGATAAAGTGGAAAGCTATATAGAGCCATATAAAGGTGAATTCCAAGATTTTAGAATACTATACTAAAAGGCTATGCTGCAGCTATCTTAACTAAAAAATTAGAAGGGATGGTATATTCCCGTCTACTCTCTAAGTATCTTCAGAGCTTCTTCAACAGATTCGTTTTCGTGAATGACCTTAACAATTGCTCTCGTCATCTTTTCTGGGTCTTTGTATTGCCAGATGTTCCTCCCTATGGTTCCACCGATTGCCCCAGCATCTATGCTATCTTTGACCATTTTGAGAAGGTCTGCGATGCTCTCCATCTTAGGCCCGCCCATAACTGTTATTGGCACTGGGCACGCTTTGACAACCTTTCTGTACTCCATGGGTGTTCCTGCGTAAGCAGTCTTTACCATGTCCCCTCCTAGCTCAGCCCCGATCCTAGCAGCCTTCTTTATTTCTTCGATTTCATATATGGTCTTTCCTTGAGCGTCCACTGGTACGACTTCTGCCATGTAGGGGATTCCCCATTCCTCCGCTGCAAGCCCTATTGCGCTGAACTGATTATATTTATCTTCGCTTAATGGTACACTGCCAAAATATGTTGTCTTCACCGCGTCTACACCGAGTTTGACTGCTAACTTCACGAAGCTCGGGTCGAAGGGAATCGTCATAACTATCCCTATCTTTCCACTCGCATAGCTCGCTACCTTCTTAGCTATACCGGGGTTTACTAGTAGAGCGTCCGCCCCTCCTTGTGTCACCTTCCTTACGGTTTCTTCGATGTCTTCGATACCCTTCGTTATTCCGATCATACCGTGATCAAGTGCTATTACCAAGTGTTTTCCGTCCTTCGCTACGATTCTACCCGTTCTCAAAACTTTGCCTGTGTTCATTTTCACTCGACAAACCCTAAGTTCGCGTTTTATTAAATATTATTGTTTCTAAGCCGAAGACGACTCAGATAGTTTGGTAAAAACTTTTGTGTTGGCATATAAACGCTACAAGAGATCATTGAGAAGCATCTTCGCTAAAAATATTTATTAAGCCATTTTTTCAAATATAATCATATGAGTAATACAGTTTGGATCATGAGAGATTATATGAAGTGTACAGGTTGTCGAAGATGCGAAATCGCTTGCTCGTTATATCATGAAAAGAAAATATGGCCTGAAGCGTCCAGGATCAGGATCTTCATGCTCGTACCAGGGCTTGAAGTTCCCCATCTGTGCACTCAATGCCACGACTACCCATGCGTTGAAGCATGTCCAACAGAGCCCAAAGCGCTTTCTGTAAATCAAAAGACCGGAGCTGTGATGGTTGATCGAGACCTTTGCATAAGCTGCGGTAAGTGCATTCGAGCCTGCCCAGGTCATGTACCATTCCTCCACCCAGGAGATAACAAGGCAACAATATGCGATCTGTGCGGTGGTGACCCGCAATGTGTGAAGGTATGTCAGGAGGCTGGATACGATTGTTTAAGGGCTATTCCCTACCCCGTAGGGCAAGGTGAAGCCGTTCATCATAGGGTTTATGCGAAGACTCCTAAGAAGATCACAGAAGGCTTAACAGCGCTCGTCTTCGGTGAAAAAATGGAGGTGTGAACGTGATGAGAGGATACGCTGGAAAGTTTGCAGAAATCGACCTCACCACCGGTAAAGTCAGCCAAGTTAAGTTCGAGGAAGACATTCTAAGGAAGTATATAGGTGGTAGAGGGCTTGCCGCAAAGGTCTTGTGGGATCGACTTGGTAAGAAATGGGATAAGGTTGACCCTCTCAGCCCTGAAAACATCCTAACTTTCTTCGCAGGCCCCTTAACAGGGTACTACCCAGGTGGGAGGATCTGTATTTCAGGTAAGTCTCCACAGAGTAATGGGATAATAGGAAGTACTATGGCAGGGGAATTTGCAGTTGAACTAAAGTGTGGGGGTTGGGATGGGATCATAGTAACAGGAAAAGCGGAGAAACCCTCATACATCCTCGTAAAGGACTCCTCAATTGAAGTGAGAAACGCTAGCCACGTGTGGGGCAAGGATGGAAAGCAAACCATTCTAACCCTATCTAAGGAAGTTAGAGATGAATGGAATAAAAAGTATCCTAGCAGAGAGTGGAGGGAGCCTTCAATGGTGTATATCGGCCCAGCTGGAGAGAACAAATGTAGGATCGCAGGTGTCCAAGGAAAGTTCGCTCACGGAGCAGGGTATGGTGGTTATGGGTCAGTTATGGGATCAAAGAACTTGAAGGCTGTTCTAGCTAGGGGTACTGGTCCATTGCCAGATGTTGCTGACCCAGATAAAGTGTACAAGATGATGGATGAGGCTTGTAAGTCGCTTTACACGAACGACATATTCAGGAGATGGGGAACGGGTTATTTAGGTTATGCAGTAGGAAACACGCAAAGCTCAGAGCCTGTTCGAAACTGGCAAGAGGAGTGGCATGATGAGAAGTCCTTTAGTGTGGACCAGTTTGAGAGCAGGGTTTGGGTTAAGAGGTATTGGGCTGACTTCGGCTGCCCAACTGCCTGTGAAAAGCTATCTGTCGTTAGACTTGGTGAGTTTAAGGGTGCTATAACCGACAACCCTGACTACGAGAATCAAGCATATGTGGGGACAAACTTAGGTATCTTCACGCCAGAAGCAAATGTGTATGTAAATTCTGTGATCGAAGATCTGGGGTTCTGCGGCATCCAAGGGGGTAATATACTAGGCTTTGCAGGTGAACTTTATCAAAGAGGAATTTTAACGAAAGAAGACTTAGGAGGTATAGACCTTAAGTGGGGTGACGCGAAAGCCTTTACGAAGCTAGCTGAAATGATCGCTTTCAGAAAAGGGTTGGGAGACGTCTTAGCCGAAGGCACTTACAGAGCCTCGTTGAAGCTAAGTCAAATGAAGGGGAAGGATTTAACAAAGTACGCTGTTCAATGCAAGGGTGTATCGATTGGTGCGCATGGGATAAGGAGTGGGTTAGACTATCCTCAATTAATGTCCTACCCCTGTTCTGTTCAAGGAGGTGACCATACTTCAGTGGCCTATTTGCCAGTTACACATCCAAGCAGCGAGCATGTGACTTTGTTACAGGATTCGGGTGTCTATTGCATGTTTAACCAGTTCACTGTGACTCCCCAGTTCCAAATAGACTTCTTAAACGCTGTAACAGGCTTCAACATATCCTTTGACGAATGGTTCTATGAAGGTGCGAAGAGGATACTAACGATACAAAGGGCGGCTTTGCTGATCGGAGGCCCTGATACATCTTGGGCTGGAATAGACGATAATCCTCCTAGGTTCTATGAGCCGTTACCTTCTGGTCCATGTAAGGGTAAAACCGCTGACAAAAATGAATTTGAAAAGATGAAGGGTGAGTATTACAAGGAACTTGGGTGGGATAGCAAGGGTGTGCCAACCTCAGAGACTTTAAAGAAGCTAGGGCTAAAAGACGTTGATGACGTTCTGAAGAAGAAGCTGAAACTCTGAAGGGCTTCCTCTTTTTTTACTTCTTCTTTATTATTGCTACAATCACTACTATAGCGATGGCTATTAATGTGAATGTGGCCTCCATTAGGCTAGAAATCGTTTTAAGGAGAAGTCCGATTAATAGCACTAAGATTATTAGAAGGACTCCTAATCCCAGTTTTCGAACCCTTATTGTGAAGAGTAAGAATATTATTGCAAACGCGATGGTGAGTAGGCTAAATAATGCCATTTATGTCACTTGTTTTATAAGGCTGGCTTGTTTATTAAGCCAGCTCGCTCAATCTTTCGACGTCTTCAGAGCTAAGTCTCCACCCTATAGCATTGAAGTTTTCTATTATATGCTCCTCCTTCACTGCCTTTGGAATTGGGACAGCCTCTTTGCATATCAAGTAGTTTAATGCTATTTGGTTCACAGTTTTTTTGTATTTTGATGCCAGTTCTGTTAAAAGCGGGTGGTTCATCTTCCCTTTCTCTAGCGGTGTATACGCGATTATCCTGACGTCATTACGCTTAGCGTATGTGAGAAGTTCTGGTTCGACGTTGGATTTGTTTAGAACGCTGTATCGAACTTGGTTCGCTACTATTTCATGTCTCTTAGTGCTTTCGATCGCCTCTCTAAGCTCATTAAGGTTGAAGTTGCTGACGCCTATGTACCTGACTTTACCTAGGTCTACAAGGTCTTCAAGAGCCTTCACCGTCTCTTTTATAGGGATTTGAGGATTAGGCCAGTGTATAAGGTATAGGTCTATATATCCAGTCTGAAGCCTCTTTAAACTGGCATCTGCTGACTTTAATACGTCATCGTATCGTAGATGGTTCGGCCAGACCTTAGATGTTATAAAGAAGTCTTCCCTGCTAAAACCCTTCAAAGCTTCGGCGATAAGCTCTTCTGTGTGACCCGCCCCATAGTACTCTGCTGTATCGATGAGCGTGTATCCAACTTCAAAGGCTCTTCTTAAAGCTTTGATGTAGTAGTCGTCTTGAGAATAATCAGGCTCTTGCGCGCCCCCTATGCGCCAAGTGCCATACCCGAGTATTGGAATTCTGCCATTCTTACCAAGTTTAAAGTATTCCATCGAATATAATATCTGCTCTTTTTTTATAAAGGTTAGGTTCAAATGATAGAACCTTATGAGCTAATCTGCTATTAAAGGGTAGACCAAAACGATTTTTAAACTGCAAGTGGGAGACTAGCATTGTGAACGATAGGGGCAAGTCTAATGAAGTTTACATCCCAAGTGAGGGGATTGTTGAAAGAGCCTTCCTCAAGAACTACGAGGAAGTCTACCGGCAGTCTATCGAAGATGTTGAAGGCTTCTGGGATAAGGCTGCGAGGGAGGTTGAATGGTTTAACCCTTGGACCAAAGTTTTGGAGTGGAACTATCCTAGGGCGAAATGGTTTGTTAAAGGGAAATGTAACATAGTTCACAACGCACTTGATAGGCATGTTAAGACTTGGAGAAAAAATAAGGTTGCGGTGTACTGGGAAGGTGAACCTGGTGAAAGGCGTGTAATAACGTATGGCGAACTATACAAGAGGGTCAATAAGCTCGCTAACGCTTTGAAGAAGCTTGGAGTAAGGAAAGGTGACTTCATCACCATATACCTCCCTATTTTGCCTGAGCAGATAATTGCTATGCTTGCGTGTGCAAAGATCGGTGCCATACATAACGTAGTATACTATGGCTACAGCGCGAGAGTTCTAAGAGAGAGAATAATGGAGACCTCTTCCAAGGTATTGATCACGTCTAACGGAGCATACTTCGGAGGTAAACTCACAGTCGTTGCCAACGTTATCTCACAGCTCTCCCAATGCCCCCCACTGGAGTACGTCATAATTAAGAAGAGGGTTGACATACCGATCATAACAGAACAGTATCAACCGGTCCGTGGAGCTGAACCGAAGTACCTCTATTGGGACGAGTTAGTTAATGGCGCGCCCGACGTCGCCGAATGCGAAATAATGGATTCGAGTGAACCACTCTTCATAATCTACACCTCTGGCACTGCCGGTAAGCCTAAAGGTATTGTCCATTCCCATGGAGGTTACATGGTCGGCTCTTATCTGACAACTAAGCTCGTCTTCGATATTAAAGACGAGGATGTATACTGGTGTACAGCTTCTCCTGGATGGATCACTGGGCACACATACGTTGTTTATGGGCCATTGATAAGCGGGGCTACTATCCTAATATATGAAGGTGACTTAAATTACCCTAACCCGACAAGATGGGCTAAACTCATCGACGATTACGGTGTGAGCATATTTTACACGATACCAACGTATATTAGAACTTTCATGCTTCAAGACGAGCTACTAAGAAGGCATTCACTCCAATCATTAAGGCTTCTTGGTACGGTAGGTGAGCCGATCGACCCTTCAGCATGGAAATGGTTCCATAAAGTTGTAGGCAAAGGCAGATGCCCAGTAATTGACACTTGGTGGCAGACCGAGACAGGAGTTATACTAATAACCAGTTTTCCCTCCATGCCACTTAAACCAGGTTCTGTTGGCAAACCTTTTCCCACGATTAAGGCGGGGGTAATTTCTCCAACAGGCGAACTTCTAAAGGAGGGTGAAGAAGGAATGTTGGCTATTAATGGTCCTTGGCCAGGTCTTATGGAGACTGTTTACCAAGACCCGAGAAAGTACATCGACTATTGGGATTTGGTCCAGGGATGGTATGTAACGGGGGATATTTCCTCTGTTGATAAGGACGGTTACTTCTGGATAAAGGGGAGATCAGATGACGCTATTAAGATTGCAGGTTACAGGATAGGGACTGCAGAGATAGAGAAAGCGGTCTTATCGCATCCAGCTGTTGTTGATGCTGCTGCTATAGGAAAACCCTCACCATCTGGTGGGGAGTCTGTAAAAGTGTTCTTGATCCTGAAGGAAGGATGGTCTTTGGATGAAGAGCTTGTAGACGAAGTCAAAAGGAGGGTCTTAGAATATATAGGTCCGATTGCGGTGCCATCTGAAGTGGAAGCTATCAGCGAATTGCCGAAGACGAGGAGTGGGAAGATACTAAGGAGGCTTCTAAGAGAAAGGGAGTTGGGGAAAAAGGCCTTTGAATATGATAGTTAAGGATTAAATATTCTATCAAACAAAAGGACGCTGGTGCGGATGGAAATTCATAAGATTTTAGAGAAGGCTCTTTCAGAAGGTAGGAAGAACCTACTTGAAAATGAGGCCTACGAAGTTCTATCCTCATATGGCGTTCACGTTTCCCCCTATAAGCTTGTGCATTCTCTAAGAGAAGCGGAAGACGCTGTGAAGGCGATGGGTTTTCCTGTCGTCCTTAAAATAGTCTCCCCAGACATAGTCCACAAAAGTGACGTAGGAGGTGTAAAGATCGGAATTGAAAGCCTCTCCCAGTTAAGGGAATCTTACGGAGAACTTATGAAGAACGTAGAAAAGAACGCCCCTAATGCTAAGGTAGTGGGTGTCCTAGTGGTCAAAATGGCACCTAAGTCGGTGGAGGTAGTTGTTGGAATGTTGCGTGATCAGACCTTCGGTCCTACGGTTATGTTCGGGCTTGGTGGTATTCTTGTTGAAATTATGAAGGATGTTGTCTTTAGAATCGCTCCAGTTAGTAAAGAGGAAGCTCTTGAAATGATAAAGAAGGTTAAAGGCTACCCCCTCCTATCTGGTTTTAGAGGCTCGAAACCGCTTGACGTGGAGTCTTTGGCTGAGCTGATCAGTAAAGTCTCAAAGATCGCTATAGATAACTCAGTGATAGATCAGATGGATCTGAACCCCGTTATAGTTTATGAGAAGGGGTTAGCTATAGTTGATGCTAGGATCATATTGAAACCTTGAGATGATGGTTCACGTTTATACTTTGGCTTTCTTATTCCACTTTCAGGTCGAGCCTGCTAATCCCGTAAGACTGAGATCTTAATGTAAAGCCGAGCTTCTTGGCCACGTGTATCATGACTGCGTTATCGCTGAGGACGTATACAAAGTACTCTCTTATCCCATTTTCCTTCCCAATGTCTATTAGATAACGTAACATAGCAGTACCTAAGCCTTTCAGCTGCCATTTGTCTTGCACCACAATTGAAATTTCAGCCCTTCTATTATCCTCCACAAAGTATCTAGCGTCAGCGATGATGCTTAATTCGGAAGGTGTAGTTGGCAAGGCGACAAGTGCGAATTCCTCCTCTGGCCTTATACGAACCATCTTTGAAACTTCTTCTAATGTGAAGGGTCTTCTAAGCTTAAAGAATCGATTGTAAACGGTTTCAGGGGAAAGAGATGAGAACATCGATAGAAGTGCTTTTTCATCCCCTCCCATTATCTGTCTTATAACAACTTGCGAGTTATCCTTTAAAGTAACTATCTTACTGTACCTGTCAACTACTTCTGGAGGGGGTGACATATTTATCACCTCAGATTATTTTAATACTCCGTTTTCCTTAAGGAACGTCCCGTAGTATGTTAGTGCGTATAGTGCTCTGGCAGCCCTTTCAGGGGCGTTAAAGGAAGGCACCCTGAACTTCTCAAATCTAGCTCTTATCTCCTGTGCCATTTCAGTAGCGCCTATGTCAACAGCGATCACAGGCTTAGCCCTCTCAAAGGCTGGCCCAGCCACCTTCCCAACTATATCGTCCATTACGAATGGTGTGTGGTGTAACGTGATAACCAGTATGGCATCTACTTTCGGGTCATCCAACAATATGTTCAAAGCCTCCCTGAACCCATCGCTCGGCACTTGAGCTGTAAGGTCGACAGGGTTTGCGTAAGACATTATCGGCGGTAAGACCCCCTCTTCAACCCTCCTTTGGAATAATTGTTTAGTTCTATCTGAAAGCTCGACAACTTGGAGACCTGAATCTTCAAGAGCGTCTGCAGCTAATATTCCCGGGCCACCAGCGTTTGTGAGCACAACAACATTCTTGCCCAGGGCTGGGGGTTGGTATAATAGCGCACGGCCCATGTCGAAAAGCTCTTCGATTGTATTCGCCCTGATGACTCCACACTCCTCGAAGGCAGCTTGGTAAACCTGGTCCATTCCAGCTAAGGAACCAGTGTGGGATGCTGCTCCTCTTGCGCCAGATTTTGATTTTCCAACTTTTAATGCGACTATCGGTTTCTTTAGACTGGTGTTTTTTGCTGCTCTAAGGAATCTCCTACCGTCGCTGACCGACTCTAAATAGAGGAGAATAACTTTGGTTAAACGGTCTTCCATAAAGTATTCCAAAAGCTCTGATTCGTCTACGTCAGCTCTGTTCCCGAAGCTTACGAAACATCTTAGCCCCAAGTTTATTCCAGCCATGTAGTCTAGTAAGGCGGCTCCAAGCGCTCCGCTTTGGCTGATCAGCACTATTGAACCTGGGCGAGGTCTAGGTGTTGCAAGCACCTCCTTTCCTGTTGATAGTTGTTTGAATTCAGGTAAAAAGAGAGAGTCAACCCCGGTAAAGGGATCGAAGACCCCGAGACAGTTCGGGCCTATGATTCTGATCCCATATTTTTTGGCGACGTTAACCACTTGATTTTGTAGGTCAGCGTTGCCCACTTCCTTAAAACCTGAGGAGATGATTATGCACGCTTTTGTTCCCACCTGCC